>Ga0153943_1000011_pt1 | contig 130503 bp, 119 predicted proteins | sample TSNJ027MetaG_FD_104721 | JGI IMG/M metagenome (GOLD analysis project Ga0153943, IMG submission 104721) | Attine ant fungus gardens microbial communities from New Jersey, USA - TSNJ027 MetaG | ecosystem: Host-associated > Fungi > Mycelium > Unclassified | place: USA: New Jersey, Brendan T....
AAGATAATTCTTGCCATCATGAATGACAAGACGGCACCCCCACAGACCCGTCTAAATGCCGCAGAGACGGCTATCAGGAACACATTGAAGCTGATCGAGCAGACGGACGTTTTAAGCCGCCTGGATGCCATTGAGGAGATGCTATTAAATGAGAAAGAAAGATAAACGGTCATTTCAGGAGACTGGAAGGGGGGTGGGTACCCATGAGCGGATTATTACGGCGCACGAAGCGCCTACAGCGTCAGGCGGCAGCATCGACCGATTATAAACGGAAATTAGATTGGCTTAGGTCCTTCTTCGGTCATGTCAAGGCTGACACGAAGCCGCCGGAGGGATTCTTTAAAGGTAGGGAGAATTTGGAGCAGATATTTTTTGAAAAGGATGAGAATGATGTCAAACATTGAAAGACGATTGTCGAAGGCCGAGGCGGCAGCCGCAAAGACGGAAAACGTCGATGTGAGGTTCACGAGCCCCGAAAGGGAGCCAACGCAAATGCCGCTGATTGATGCGGTGCGGCTCCTCATGAATGGGGAGGCCATTGAGATAAGGCGGATTTTACGCCAGAATGAGGAACGGAAATACTTAAATGATACTATTAAAGAAATCGAAAATTATGTAAGGAATATGGAGGAATAAAAAAATGAAACTATCCCAAATGAGCTCCAACACAGCATCTGACGCATATTTGAAAATGGTGACGGACATCGAAGAATTGATAGATGATGAGAAGTTGATCGAATTGCTCGACTCACGGAAAAGACCGAAAGACGAAAATGAAGCGGAGAAGCTTGGCAAGGTGGCCATGCTGAAAGTGGTGGCCTACCTGCTCCAGCACCGGCGTGAAAACGTATGGAACATCATAGCGGCATTGAATGAGACGACGCCGGAGGAGATCGCCGAAGAGAGCGTGATCACGCTTGCCAAGCAGCTTTTGGGCGTCCTGCAAGACAGGGATTTATTCGATTTTTTTATCTCGTTGGGCAAGTGGGGCACGCAGCAGTTGTGACCTACCTAGCCGAAGCCCGACCCATGCCTGCACGTGCTTCACTGACCTATATCGCCGAAAGGCACATGCGTGAGTCATGGGATAAATGCTACAGGAACTATGTCGCCGACATGCTCTGGGCTCCGGCTAACGGGCTCCAATTCAAGAAGACCCAGAGATACTCGGAGCTTGAAAGCGAGGCGCACGCCAACCAGGCGCAGGCGCAGAAAATAGTAACCAAGAAATCGGTCAAGGACTTGTTCATGAGACGCCAGAGTGAGCCATCGGGAGCCGACATACTTGACGAACTACTCAACAAATGGTGACTTGACTCTCTACTTTTGAAGAAAGGGGAATTTAATGAATATATTCGAACTATTCGCCACAATCGGGCTTAATGATGAAGGCTTCAATTCGGGCATCAAAGAGGCCGGCAAAAGCACGTCGGGGCTGACATCCGGCGTCAAGGGGCTCATAAGCACCGTGGCGAACATCAAGCTAGTGTCAATGGCATTTGATGCGGTCAAGAATTCTGTCGGATCCGCTTTTGCCCGTATAGACACGATGGAGCAGTTCAACCGTACGATGACCGTCCTGACCGGCTCTTCTGACAAGGCTTCAAGCGCACTTGAGAACATAAGGCAGACAGTCACAGGAACGGCGTATGGGCTTGACATTGCGGCAAGCTCTGTACAGGGGTTCGTCACAAGCGGGATGGACATAGACGTCGCATCCACGCATATCGAGGGCTTGGCTAATGCCGTGTCTTTCTATGGAGACGGCACGAACACCACGCTCCAATCAGTGACCGACGCATGGGGCAAGATGGCGACATCCGGAAAGGTCTATTCCATTGATGTGAAGACATTGCTCAACGCAGGAATCCCCGCATGGAGCATATATGCCGAAGCTGTCGGCATGTCCGTTGAAGAGGTTCAGACGGCGACGGGGAACGGCACCATAAGCGCAAAGGAGTTCCAGAGCACGCTTATTTCAGCATTGGAGACAGGCGCAGGGCAGTTCCCAAGCGTGACCAATGCCGCCAAGGAAGCGGGGGCAAGCTGGCAGGGCACTTTTGACAATATGCAGGCGAACACCACCAGAGGCGTGCAGGGCATCATATTGGCGATTGACGGGGGGTTGACGGAGGGCAGCCTTCCGGATCTGAGGTCAATGCTTAAGACCGTCGGAACCGGATTTGAGGACTTCTTGAACATGGTGGCCGATGGGGCAGGGATCTTTGTCAAGACCGTTTCCCCTGCAATACGGCTGGTCGGGGATAACATGAAGACCATCCTACCCATAGCCGGATCTCTGGCGGCGGGGTTCGTCACGTTAAAAACCGCTATGGGGATAAAGTCGACCGTCAATGACCTTTCCACGGCGTTACATGGCATCATGCGGGCCAACACAGGGGCTTTGAGGGCGCAGGAGCTATATAGCGAGGCATTGAAGAAGGGCAACGCCGTGGAAGTCCTGTCCAATGCCCTTAAGGACAAATCAGTAGAGACAGAGGGCATAAGGATGGCGGCCAAGAAGATCAGCATGTCACTGGATAAAGACCAGATGGCGGTCACGGCGGCAGGAACGGCGGCGACGGAAGCCGAGTCATTGGCGGTATTGGCAAGCTCGGGGGCATTATCGGCGAAGCAGGTCATCATCGGCCTGGTCACCAAGCAGATAGAGCTTTCGACCGCTAAAACGTGGCTGTGGAAAACGGCAATGAGCGCACTGCCCTTCGTGGCCGTGGTCGCCGGCATCGTGGCCGTGGTCGCCGCCATCAAGAACTGGATCGACAAATCAAGGGCGGTGTCAGAGGAGACGAAGGAGCTCACGAAGAACGTCGAGTCGAATGTCGATGCACGCAAGCAGGACGCAGAGACGACGATTGCAGAGGCTGAGGCGAACAAAGACCTTGCTAACGAATTGGTCAACCTGTCACAGAAGACGAACAAGACGGCGGGCGACATCTCAATGATGAAGATGTATGCGGACTCATTAAACAAGACGCTCGGCGAGAATGTGGTCGTCATTGATGAGGTGACGGGCGCAGTGAACATGTCGGAGGACGCAATATACAGCATGATCGACGCAATGATCGCAGAAGCCAAGGCGGCGGCTTATCAGGAGGCGATCAAGGAAGCATACTTGGACAGGATCAAGCTCCAGAAACAGCTTGTGGATAAGACCAATGAATTGACGGAGGCGACCACTGGAAGCGGCGCAGCATACTCCTACATGGGGTACGCACAGAAGGGCGCATCTGGGAACACGCAGGAGCTGGAGAACGACATACAGCTATTGAAGGATGCGATAGAGGGCACCGAAGAGGAGACGAAGTTCTACCGGGAGGCGGCTAAAGAAGCCTACGATGAGACGGCTGAGGCATCCAAGGAAAGCACGGATATCCAGATCAATTCTTATGAGGATTTGAGCGAAGCCCTACAGAAGTCCGCTGACACCATCATCGACTCGATGGGAGAGATAAGGGATTCCTCCACGAGCATGACCAAGCAATTAGAGCTTGATTCTGAAATCACGGCACAAAGCGTTCTGGATACTTTAAAAAATAACCAGACGATGGTGTCAGGGTATTATGACGGACTGAAAACATTGATGGAACGTGGCGTGCAAGGATCCGTGATCGACATATTGAGCGACGGCTCCGAAGAGTCGATGTCAATCGTCTCTGCCTTCAAGGATGCCACGGATGAGGAGCTACAAACACTTGTCGAGTCATTTGAGACGAACGCCTATTTGGCAGGCGAGGGCTATAAGGAGTACTTGCTTTCCACGGGCATGGATGAAGCGACAGCCAACGCCATATATGACGCATATCTGGCAGGGAACGAAGCTTCAATATCGGCTGACTGGGGCGGCATCGGTTCAGGCGCAGCCAATGAGGTCGTCACCAACTTTGAGGAAAGTGCGAACATCACGCCAGCTGTAAACGGAATAGTGGACCCATTTGGCAACCTGTTCAACGCAGCCCTGTCCAATGTGGGGCTGTCAAGCGGCGAAGCGCTGGCAGATCAGACAGGCGCCGGCGCAAGCGGCACATCCGCAGCATTAAGCAGCCCATTGGCGCAGGCAGTGAAGACGGCATCCGATTTTGCGGTGAACATGGCGTCAAGCGTCAAGCCTGGGCTAAGCCAGCTCAATGACTCCTTTACGACTTCATTCACGCAGCTCAACAGTGTGGTAAGGAACGGCATGCAGTCATTTTCCACAATGGTGACGACAGCCACTACATCGACCTTTTCAAAGATGGTCTCAACGGCTACCAACAACATGACAACCTTCAAGACTAATGTTGTCACAAAGACATCAGAGACGGCGACATCCGTAAGCAATACATTAGACAACATAGTCAAGACGGTCACAACATGGGGTGCATCATTAGCCACGGCAGGGAAGGATGCGGCTGAAAGGCTGAAAAGCTCCGTTGAATCGACGGCAAGCACGATCTCACTGTATCAGACGGGCGTCGATGCCGTTCAGGGGTTCATCAACGGCGCATCGTCACAAGAGGGCAACCTATACAACCGTATGTACAACCTCTTCTATCAAGCCAAAAAGGCGGCGGCCAACGCGTTAGATGAGCATTCGCCGTCAAGGGAGCTGGCTAAATCTGGAATCAATGCGGTGCTGGGGTTCATCCAAGGCGCAGTGTCAAGGGAAAATGAGCTGTATGACACGATGGAGAACATGTTCTCGTTCAGTGCCCTCATGGGCGGGTTCAGTGCCCTTTCAAGCCGTCTGGCTAACGCCGTGGGCGACCTTTCCAATATCAGTGAGACGTCGTACCTTGCGCCGATATTCAACGCCCCTTACGCCGGACAGGTCGGCACGCAGGGCATGACCCAAGCCGCAATGACAGCGGCCGCCGGTGGCATGACGATCAACCAATACCTGCAATCCGCCCCGGCATCCGCAGGAGAGCAGGCAGACGCCACAGTAGCGGCGTTCAGGAGGGCGAGATGGGCTATAAAATGACACTGAACAAACCAAAAAAAAGCAAAAATATCAGGAGGATTTAACATTATGACGCAATATGAAACAGTTTTAAACAGAATTAGCGAGACAAAAGCAAGGGTGGAGGGCGGCATCATCGAGAAGACCGCCAATCTGTTTGACGGGATGGATGAGAAGATGGTCAATGCGGCTAAGACGCTCAAGTCAGCCAAGGACAACGTGATCGCAGACAGGGGCTTGAATCCGGAAGGGAGGGAGCGACGCCTAAGAGATCTGGAAGAGCAGCACTTCGAGCCCGTGAAGCAGGAGTATTTTGATAGGGTGCGGCAGGCGAGGGAGCTTGTGTCAGGTGCCATCGGGGAGATTGAAGCCGCAGCGTTGCCACAGACCGACACGGGGGCAGAGAGGGCGCCCAATATCGCCATTTGGCAATTCGAGGTATCACAGGCTAAGCCGGACGACTGGGGCGCCTTATATGCCGAGCACGCAGACGACAAGGACTATGTGAAGCTGATGGAGATAGCCGCCAAGGGCAACCCATCAAGCAGGGCAGCCCTTGCGACAGCGTCCGCCAAAAAATCAACAGCCATGCAGTCCAAGACCTTGGCCATGATGCAGCGTCTGTCAAGCTCTCTCTCATTATCTGCCTACGCCTATGGGCTCGGCGACTATCTGCGTGGGATCAGCGCCGCTGTGAACAGGGGAGATTTTTATGATTCGAATAGCCTTGACATGATCATGTGGAATAATCTGTTGAACTATGATGCTTCGAGGATGCCACAATCTGCCAGATAATGATTATAAATAAAATTAGGAGGAATACATATGATGGATTTTAAGAGCAGCAGCATTGAAAAGATTTATGCCGCAACCGAGGAATATTTTTCAAATAAGAGAATTCTCGAAGCGGATATCAGGAAGGCGCAAGCCGATTACAAAGGGCAGAGGTTGAGCCAAGAGGTGGAAAAGATCAATCAAGAAGTGGAAAGGCATAAAAAGGCAGCCATTGAGACTATCAATAGTGCCTGTGACGGGATGTCGAAAAAGCTCAATGAGCGGTTAGAGAAAAAGGCTAAAGAGGGTGCCAAGATGGATGCGGGAAACATCACTCCGGACTTTGAATACCTGAAACTGCCCGTCACCCTCACGGAGCCGGAAATAATGACGTTGTATGAGCGGAACCATGAGGATGCCCTCTTCACACGTGCCTTGGGGCAGTATATCGATGACAGGGGCATCACAATGAAGGAGCCGTTATCAGACGGTGCCGCTGTCCGGATGAATGCAGTCGCTAGCATCAGGGATAGCTTCAACCGCTTCATCACAAGGAACGATGAGACCACCATGTCAGTCTTCACGAAGTGCGGGAGCCTTTCGAAATTAGACGACGACCTCACGGGATTGTAGCGAACGTGATAATAAGCCCATACAGCGCATTACCGTGTTGTATGGGCATTCCTATGCCTTACGGTCTAAAGCCGCCGCATGGGGCAGATATGGGCTTCATGGCTATGGATCATGCTGCCGCTTGGGTGTGCGCCGTGGGCCAGAGTGCCGAAAATCGGTCCATTGGGAAACAAGATCCTACTGCAGCTTGGGTGTGCGCCGTGGGTGCCATCTTTTCGCAAAATGATGATTTGTCGCAGAGATGCGGGGGCCAGGAGAAAGCCCCTGAATCCAGTGGACGCAAGGGTTTTGCCTATTTAATGACTGCTCATGGGCACGGCTGCCGCTCGGATGCATATTATGCACCGTATTTTATGCATTATCCGATATGTTTATGCGTTATTGATGGATAATTATACGGCGAAAAGAGCACGACATATAATTAGGCTGCACCCTCTAAACCCTATATTATTCATCATTCACATATTCCATGATGTCGCATGGTTGGCAATTAAGTATTTTACATAATTTAGAAATTGTGGATACGTCAACATTTCCATCGGATTTTAATTTTTCAATAATTACTGAATGAACACCTTGCTTACGCAAATCAAATTTCTTTATGCCTTTCTTTTCCATTAGATCAAATAGTTTTTTATATGATATTGGCATTCTCAAACCTCCTTTCAATAATTCTGCTATTAACTATTTATCTAAATATTGTACACCAGAATAGACATTACGTCAACAATAGTTTGACTAAAAAAGTGTACAATATTGCACAATGATTAATGCCTAAGTTCGTGTACATTGCACATTGCATTAATGCCTATGTTAGTGTACAATTGTCTTATCGGATACATGATAACCAAGGTTCAATAAAATACATCCCCAAGATGGTATACGGGGGAAGGAAGGAGATTTCGGATGACTAAGGCAAGCGAGAGGACAATCGGTAGGGCAATCAAGATACTTAAGACCACGGGAGCCAAGGGGAGCTTTAAAGCGTATGTATCAGAGACAAACAAGAATGAAGTGGAGATTTTCGGCGAGTCCGGTCTTTACTGCATAATCAATGTGAGATCGGGAAGAATCAAGGATCGCTGACAACCGCTAACCGCCCCCGGCGGCATCTGGGGAGAAAGAAGGGAATCATGAACACAGATTTGAGGAAAAGAGCAAAGGAATTGCTTAAGACGATCAGGAGCAGAGACATCACCGAGTACGCTTGTGAATACCACGGGCTATTGATGGAGATGAGGAAGCTGGAAGCCGAGAAGCGTGGACATGCGGACGCATACCTTGAAGCGTTCGACGCATTCACATACGGGTATCTGGAGGGCCAACGCCATGAGCAGGAGAAGCGGGGGAAAAAAGGATGACGTTCGAGCAGTGGAAGCAGGCAAACCACCCATGCTGGTACTTGAATGGCAGGCAGCAGGATGAGGAGCTCTTAGAGCAGTATTTGGCTGACCGGAGGCTCAAGAAGTGCATCATCAAGAAGCTTAAGGGGATATCAAGCACCAGAGACTTGAAATTGATCTACGCTTACATACAAGGCAAGGAATGACGATCATGACGGGAGGATCCAAGATGGATAACAGGACGTACCGGAAGCGCATCCGCAAGATGGTTTCACAGATTGACGACAATGGTCTGTTGAGGCGGCTGTATCTGATAATGCGCAGTGTTCTTTCATTCAAGGAATGATGAGGTAAGGAGCAATAATATGGGGCGGTCAATCACGACCGCCTTATTCTTGTATTAGGTAAACTGTACACAGTTTTGTACACAGTTTTGAAAGGACACCGATAAAACGTGATAAACCGTAAAGAGATATTTGTTTATATTTTATGCAGTGATGGAGCCTGATAAATCCTGATAAAACGTATGTTCAACAACCTCCCCTTTAGTTCCCCGAAGCCTAGCATTTATGCAGGTTTCGGGGAATTTTTCAACTGATGTCAATTCCCATCCACTGAAATCCATGCTATAATAAGCCTATCTTTAAAGTGAGATTATTATATTTGAGGTGAATTAAATGGCGGATTATTATACGATGAATGATTCATTGGAAGAAATCTTAAACAATGAGCGTGTTAAGAAGATAAACTATCTTTTTAGTCCCAGTTACTATGCTGACATCAGTAGTTTTTTGAGGAAAAGAAAGCTTAGACATATGGTGAAATTTGCTAAAACTCCATGGGGAGGGGCCTTTCCTGCCCAAGGTCTTCTTACTTGCGCCAATTTTTTGATATCCCGGCGCAAAGCGGGAGAGATTACAACGATACCAATCTGGCAAGGCGTAAATGAAGAAGCAAGGTCTATGACTAAAAGCGTTGTTCTAGTTCCTTTCATCATTAAGGATAAGAAGAATGCTCCTTGTGTTATTATCTGTCCGGGCGGAGGTTATGAAAGGGTATCTTTTCATAATGAGGGAATTCCTGTGGCACATGCATTGAACGAGAGGGGATTTAATGCCTTTGTATTAAATTATCGTATTGCGCCAAATTATTATCCGATTCCGCAAATGGATCTGGTGCGAGGGATTAAATTCGTTCGTGCCAATTATGAGAAGTTGAATATTAATCCGGAAGACTTAACTATTATGGGTTTTTCCGCAGGTGCTCACCTATGTGGCACTGTGGCGGCATCCTACGATAGGGTTCCGGATGAGACCCACCGTTATGACCATATATCCGCAAGACCGGATCAAGTATGTCTTTGCTATCCGGTATCTAGCTTTATAAATGATGCTCATAAAGGAAGCGTATTGAATCACTTAGGATCCGAAAGAGAAGCAGCACTAAGGAAGGAGCTGTCGGTAGAATTAATGCTGACACAGGACTATCCGCCCACCTATCTATGGGCCTGCACAGATGATCCGGTTGTCAATGTCAACAATACCATCAATCTAGAAAGGGCAATGGAAAGCCTTGACGTTCCACACAGGATGAAATTATTCTTATCCGGTGGTCATGGCATAGGTCTTGGTGAAGGTACTCTTGCAGAGGGCTGGCTTAATGATGCGTTGGATTTCCTGAAAAAATAAGCTACTCTGTCGCAACCGTGTCAGATGATAAAACCGCCAAGTCCTTCCATATCTGGGCTTCCTTATCCTGTTGGGTTTCATTGAAAATATTTAAACTCCAGTTGGTAATCAATTCAGTCTCGGGATCAACAACCAAGGTAAGATTATTATGCTCTTTAAATATGTACATGGTGCTCATCTCGTCTTCTAAAACATAGCCCTCATTACCATATTGCTCGATAATCTTTGAGGCATTATCGCCGCATCTTATGCCTTGACTGGTGGTCGCTATTGTATTATAAACAATGATTGCAGTCAGGCGCTTAGTAGAGCCGTTGTCGATAAATTGAAAACTATAATTCTCTGGGTCAATATAAAAGTTAATGCTGGAAGCGTTGGCATTGGCCTCATCCGTGCTTTGATAATTAACAGCTCGGTCAAGTTGGTCAAGAAGGGTTGGTACAGTGGATTGGTACTCATAGCTGGTAATATCTAGACCGATTGTTTGAAGTTGACTTGTGATATCATCGAAGAAATCGCCTAGCGCAATCGACACACTTTCACCATTCACCGGATTAGCAATAGTTATTGGCGATGGATCAGATCCCTCGAAAATATCGTTAATTTCATCAGTTGATAATTCGGGGGTATTAGTACCGGTCTCTTCTTGTGACGTCGTATCATCCTGACTGACGGTCTCACTAGTATTATTGCAACCAGCTAGAAGAACAATTAATATAAATAACAGGGTTAAATTTTTATACATATAGACATCTCCTTATGTTCTTTAGTTATTTTATTACACGAAATTTGCCGCTATCGGAGCCAAGACAACAGTAATCAGTCCGGCGATGATGAGGGCAAGTCCGCTCATGGCACCTTCGACATCTCCCAATTCAATTGCTTTTGCAGTGCCCATGGCATGGGAAGAGGTTCCTATAGCGATGCCTTTTGCGACGGAATCAGTAATTCCAAACATCCGGCAAATGGAAACTGCAGCAAGCGAACCAAATATACCGGTGATGGAAACAGCGCCAACAATGATTGGAACGATGCCGCCCAATTCTTCTACAATACCGACTGCAATTGCTGTGGTAACAGACTTAGGCAATAAAGATTGAGAAATAACTGTATCAAACTGAAAAATCCTGGAAAACCCAAGGACTAGCAATATAGATGAAACACTACCACAAAGGACACTTATTATAATAGCTAAGTAATTCTCTTTGAGAATCTTAACCTGCCGATACAATGGCACAGCATAACAAATAGTGGCAGGAGTCAATAATTTGGCAATAAAATTAGCACCTATTTCATAAGTTTCATATTCTATATCCAAAAGCAGCAAAATGACAATGATAACCGCACTGGATAAAAGAATAGGATTAAATATTGCCAGCTTAAAACGCTTCTGTAGCTTTACAGAGAAAGCGTACATCAATAATGTTATAGCCAGTCCGAAGTATGAAGAGACTTCTAACAAATCATTCATTCTTCAAATCCCTCCTTTGACCGGATCCTTCCTTACTGCGTTGACTCCGCAGCGATACCAGAGTCTGGGCAATCCGTCCTGTAATGCCCATGATTAAGACTGTTGAGATAATGCATGTGATAAATAAGCCGATGATTGAATCCTTAAGAATATCCCACTTTGTAATTAGGCTTACAGTAGGCGGAATAAACAATAATGGCATGATGGACAGAAAAAAGTCTGCTGTATCCTCGATATCTTTAAGCTTAATAATTTTCAGACAAAGAGCAGAAAATAGAATGACTAAGCCATATACACTTGCTGGAATTGGCAGGGGTATAATGCTGTTTAAGAATTCACCTATAAAAGTTATGATGCTTAATATTGTAAATTGAAATAAATATTTCAAAATTTCACCTCTTAAAATAGTTTTCTACAAATCTATTCTATTATACAACAAATTGAGGAAAATGGGAATAAAAATAATAGCTTTAAAAGAGTAACATCAAAAGGAATATGAGTAGACTTTACAGTTTGATTGCATATAATAAAAATAAAGTGATGACATATGGAAGATCAAAAGCTAGAAAATGTTTTAAACCTGGCAAGGGAAGCCAACAATGAGGAAAGGGCAAAATCTCTGGAGTTAGGGGTCGGCTATGATCCACAGGTAAAGACATGGGAGTTGATTGTCAAATACTCTGGTGATTTAAGTGCAATTGCCGGAGATGGTGTTGCGGTAGTCGAGCTTTTAAATAATTATGCAATTATTACGGTTCCTGAAAATAGAGTTGATGAAATATCAAATCTCCCCCAAATCGAATATGTTGAAAAACCCAAAAGGCTCTATTTTGCTGTCAATAATGGGATTTCGGCTTCATGCATCACACCGATGCAGACTGCCCAGTATAATCTCTTTGGAGAAGGAGTCATCGTAGCCGTGATTGATTCTGGAGTGGATTATAGCCACCCTGATTTTCGTAATGAAGACGGAACAACCAGAATTCTTGACTTATGGGATCAGACGATAATAAAGACAGACAATAAGATTCAAGATTTGGGTCCTCCCGAAGGCTATCAGATCGGAACGCTTTATCCAAAGCTTGTGATTGATGAGGCACTTGCCCAAAGTGATCTCCTGCAGCAGAGACAAATAGTTCCAAGCGTAGACCTATCAGGCCATGGAACAAGTGTTATGGGGATAGCTGCCGGAAATGGCAGAGCCAGCAATGGCGTGTATCGGGGTGTTGCTGCAAATAGCGATTTGCTTGTTGTTAAGCTTGGAACTCCCAGAGCCGAAGGGTTTCCTAGGACGACAGAATTGATGCAGGCAATTAATTTTGTGATTGAGCGGGCAGTGTCTTATAATAAGCCAGTCGCAATTAATCTAAGCTTCGGAAATACTTATGGTCCACATGATGGAACCAGCCTTTTAGAACGCTTTATAGATGATATGGCTAGTACCTGGAAGAATTCCATTGTCATTGGCGCAGGCAATGAGGGGGTTACCTCTGGTCATACCTCAGGAAGACTTGTCAATGGGAGCGATATGAATGTCCAGATGGCGGTTGGCGCTTATGCCGGTTCTTTCAATGTGCAATTATGGAAGAATTTTATTGACGAGGTGGATGTGGAGATTATCGCACCCGGTGGAATCGGCACTGGACCACTTAAGCAGCTCCTGGGTCCACAGCGATTTTTGCTTGAAAATACAGAGATACTTCTGTATTATGGTGAGCCGAGTCCTTATAGTAAAGAGCAGGAAATATATATTGAATTCATTCCAAGAGGCAGCTACGTGACAGAAGGCATCTGGACATTCAGATTAATACCTAGGAGAATTGTTGATGGCCGCTATAATTTGTGGCTTCCCAGTGCTGGTGCAATAAGTGGCGCCAGCAGATTTCTATATCCCTCCCCGGAGCTGACCATCACCATTCCTTCAACGGCAATGAGAAGCATATCGGTTGCGGCATATAACTCGGCAACGGCTATTTATGCGCCCTTTTCAGGAAGAGGATTTTTAGGTTACAGGCAATTTTCAAAGCCTGATTTGGCGGCGCCAGGTGTTGAAATTACTGCGGCGGCTGTCGGCGGCGGGTATCGCAATGTTACCGGAACATCATTCGCAACCCCATTTGTTACTGGCAGCAGTGCTTTGATGATGCAATGGGGGATTGTTGAAAAGAATGACACATTTTTATATGGCGAAAAAGTAAAAGCGTATCTTATTGCCGGTGCGATTCCTTTACCCGGAATTGATGAATATCCTAATGAGTTGGTTGGTTATGGCGCATTATGCTTACGCAATAGCTTTGACCGTATGTTAAGATAAAATTTACATATATGACTTGGCAGAATTTATCTCAAATAATTATAAGCCATTCTGCCAATGTTATATATGTAGATTTTTTTTTGATTTGAGGTGAATGTTATTAATGCCAGAGGATTTGAATATTTTACGCCGGGAAGGGTCAGCATATCAATGAAGCAGGGTCAGGCAAAGCCATCAAAGGCAATTGTCAGTGAGGGTGACATAGTGACAAAAGGACAGCTCATCGGAGATCCGGTGGAAATGTATTGTGTTCCTGTCTATGCCAGCATTGATGGCGTGGTCTCAGAAGTTATTACCAAGCGTATTTCATATAAAGAAACAGCCGAGACGATTGTTATCAATCAAACCCAAAAACATGAAAAGAAATATGAGTTATCTATGGATAGTTTATCTGTCGATAAAGGGCATATAGATTTTTTGCGGGATATTGGAATTGTTGGTATGGGGGGTAAGGGGATCCCGACATTTTACAAATATAAAGAAAAAAAAGAGATTCATACGGTCATTATTAATGGAATAGATTATGAGCCTGGCTTGACGCACCTTGAGCGCTTAATTATGGAATGCCCGGGGAAGATACTTTTTGGTGCGAAGGAATTAGCCGCTTTGTCCAAGGCAAGAAAAATTGTTCTTTGTATTAGTGAAGAAGCCGGAGAAATTAAATATATACTAGAGAAAACAATTGCTAAATATCAGAAAAGCTTAGGTCAAAATATCGAAATAAGTATTTTCACCACCAAAGCAAACCCGTCATTATGTGAAGATATGCAGCTGGTAATCAAAGTTTTGGGAGAGCCGGATGATGGCGCGGTTGTTTCTAATGCGGCTACGGCAGTGGCGGCATATGATGGTTTTTACGATGGGAAACCATTAATTAGCCGGGGAATTACAGTGAGTGGCTGTGTCAATCAACCGGGAAATTTCTGGGTGCCTATTGGAACAAGCTTTAAAAGCTTGATCAGTCATTGCGGTGGACTAAAATCAGACCAATGCCTTGTCCTTGACGGGGGAGTGATGACAGGTATTTCCGTCGATATAGAGCAGGCTCATGTGGGGATCGCAACCATTGGGATTACTGTTATTGAAAAAAGAAATTTAGTAGAGACGCCATGTATACATTGTGGTGCCTGTGGAGAAGTGTGCCCAGTAGATATTGTCCCTTATAAAATTGAGAAAGCATATCTTTATGATAAAAATCAATATAAAGGACTTAATGTACAGGCGTGTATTGGCTGTGGCAGCTGCTCCTTTGTGTGCCCGGCCAAGCGCCGCCTGACAGAGCGGATTTTAATTGCCGGTAAGGAATTGCATTCTAGAAAAGAAAACCCTCAAAAACTTAAAAAGGCATTGCCAAGAGGCGGGGGTAACTATATTGAGCTTAAAGATTCGTGGTCAGAGACGCTAGATGACCTAGATACAATGACACAAAGTGCGCCGCATATCCGCAGGAGGATTACCAGCAGCCAAATTATGTACAGCGTTCTTATGGCATTGCTGCCGACTGTGGCAGCAGTTACTATTATTTATGGAGTCAGCGCTTTATTACTTATCTGTGTGTCGATTGGGGCATGTCTGGTTCTGGAGGGCTGTTGGCAGACATACAAAAGAGAGCCAGTGACTATCTGGGATGGCAGTGCGGCGGTCACCGGAACACTTTTAGCGATGACACTGCCGCCGGGCACGCCAATCCCCTTAGTGCTGGCAGGAGATATGGTGGCGATCTTGTTTGGAAAACAATTTTTCGGAGGGTTGGGGCAAAATAGAATGAATCCGGCACTGACAGGCAGCTGTTTTATTAAACTATTTGCCGGCGCAACATACCTTGTCACACAAAATATTTATATGAAAGACATCCTATTTATATCGATGATAGAAAATGTCGGCATAGTACTGGTTATGGGATTTATGTACCTAGCTTTACAAAAAATTGTATTTTGGTGGCCATCGGTGATTTTGGTCGGTTTAACGATGCTGTTTAGTAATGGATTCGGAGGTTCAGTAATTTTAGGGGGGTTATTTCTGGCTTCTGACTATGCTTCTACACCGGCCACTTACAAAGGACGTCTGTTCTTTTGCCTGGCTGTCGCCGGTGTCACGTTATTGCTGCAACAGCTCTATGGCATCGATTTTGGTATATATTTTGCAATCCTAATTGTGAATATTACTTGCATTTTATCTGCATACACAATATAATATTCTGTGGAGGTGGTGTTTTTGAGCGAGAGAGAATCAGCGAACACCGGTTCTGGCAAACGACCAAAATCTGGTAAATATCGGATAAAGAATATAACTGACAACCTGCACGAAGCAGATGACTTACATGATTGCAGGAAGGATACTAACCCTGATCAGAAGCCGGAGGAACGAAGAGCAAAACCGCCGGTGAAGCCGACCGCTAATCGTCGGCCGAATCATCAATCTCGCCGTTTGCGAAGAACAAAGAAGAACCGGCTTTTTTATAGCATGGCGGGCTTAGCCCTTATATTGGTGGTCGCTGTGGTGGGATTTATAACAATTAAGAATTATGGTTCCGGCAGCAGCAGTAATGGAAAGGGAATTAGCGCTTATAATTCAGGCGATTATGAAGAAGCAATTAATTTATTCAGTAAAGCACTGTCTTATGACAAGGGAAATCCAAAGTACTATATTAATCTTGGAATGGTCCAGGCAGAGCATAAGACCTATGAAGCGGCTATAGAGTCCTTTAATTTAGCGATTTCTAACACTCATAAAGCCGAGATGATTAAAGAGGCGAAGCGTGGCATAGGTATTGTTTATCTTTACCAAGGGAAGTATGAAGAGGCGATTAATCAATTTGATGAGAGCCTTGATGATTCTTCAGACAAGTATTCAGAGCTTGATATTGATATTTTATATTATCTTGCGGAAGCTCAGGAGAAGTCAGGTGATTTTGTCGGAGCAGTCTTAAGCTATACAAAGATTATTAACAGCACTGATGAGGCCGTGGCATATATGCTTCGCGGCTTGGCTTATCAGAACGTGGTTGATAATACCAATGCTGAAAAGGATTTATTTACCGCCCTTGAGAAAAGTAAGAAGAATTATAAGGTCTATTTAGCATTATACAATGCGTTGATGGATCAAGGTAAAGAGAGTGAGGCAATCAAGGTATTGCAGGAAGCCTTGGAGTTAAAAAGCAAGAGTGGCGAGGATTATTCTAATAAAGGTATGATTTACATGTATTTAGGAGAATATGAGAAAGCCGAAGAAGCTTTTAATACTGCCCTTAAGAAGGCGTATAATGACGCTTACTTAGGTTTGGCGGAAACGGCCATAAGGCAGGAAGATTATGAAGGTGCCTTAGGCTATTATGAAAGCTTTTTTACGGTGGATCAGTCATCTGCCGGTGCCTATAACCAATATGGCGTTTGCTTGATGAAGCTGTCAAGATATGAAGAGGCTCTTGAGGCCTTTGAAGCAGGTCTTAAGCAGAATGACCGTCAGGCCGAAGCCGAGCTGATGTTTAATGAAGCTTTAGTATATTCCCATTTGAGGCAATGGCAGGTCGCATATGAGAAGATGAAAGCCTATGTTTTGAAATATCCTGATGATGAAGTGGCGGCCAAGGAATTAGATTTTTTGGAATCCAGACAGGGGAATTCTTAGAATATTAAAAAGTGGACCTTACATAAGGTCCACTCAGACTGTAGACAACTAGCCTCCATCGGAGGCAGTTGTCTATTTTTCTTTCTTTCGCCCTTTTAAGATGATATAATTGTATTATCGGAAAGGTGGGTGTTTAGTTATGATGGGGAAAAAGGATTATTCAGAACGTACGTTCTCAAATGGAGATCGCAAGTTTAGATGATCTTGTTCCTAAAAATCATCTTGTTCGTAAGATTGAAGATGCTATGGATTTTCATTTTATCTATGATGAAGTGAAAGACCTGTATAGTGATTTTGGACGTGAAAGTATTGATCCTGTTGTTTTAGTAAAGATTACAATGATACAGTACATCTTTGGCATTCCATCCATGCGTCAGACGATCAGAGAAACTCAAGTAAATATAGCATATCGCTGGTTTTTAGGATATGGGATGCATGAAGCAATCCCCCATTTTTCCACCTTTGGAAAGAATTATTCCAGACGTTTTGAAGGTACCGGATTATTTGAAAAAATATTTGCGCATGTTCTCGCCGAAGTAAATGCCTGTGGCTTTTTGGACATGGAAGGCGTTTTCATCGATGGTACCCACATCAAAGCAAATGCGAATTCTCATCAACACGAGGAACAGACTTTCCGAAAGGAAGCACGTCATTACGAAAAAGAGCTACAGGAAGAAATCGCAAGGGATCGGGCAGAACATGGGAAAAGACCGTTAAAGGAAAAAGAGGCAGAGCCTGAAGAAGTGCATCGAAAAGTCAGCACCACTGATCCGGACAGCGGCTGGTTCCATAAGGGAGAGCATAAACAGGTATTCGCCTATGCTGCCAATACCTGCTGTGATAAAAATAATTATATTCTGGATTTCGAAGTAACGGCTGGAAATGTGCATGACAGCACCTCGTTCTGGGAACTGTATAAACGGATGAAGGTGCTCAAAGACCCGAGGTATTATGTACTGGATACCGGATATAAGATGCCTGCAATCGCAAGGCAGTTAATAAAGGATGAGAAAACACCAGTCATGCCTTACAAACGTCCGATGACTAAAAAAGGATTTTTCCGAAAACAAGAGTATGTTTATGATGAATACCATGATTGTTACCTGTGTCCGAATAATCAAGTACTGCCATATAGAACGACAAACCGTGAAGGTTACCGAGAATACAAAAGTGAGGGGTGCAAATGTAAGGATTGCCCGTATCGTTCCCAGTGCACAGAGAGCAAAGATCATGTGAAAGTGGTGACACGTCATGTATGGGAAAACTATATGGAACAAGCAGAGGATATCCGCCATACCCGGGGAATGAAAGAGATCTATGGGCAAAGAAAACAGACCATTGAGCGTGTATTCGCGGATGCAAAAGAGAAACACGGGATGCGTTACACTCAATATCGAGGTTTAGCTAAACTAAAAATGGAGTTAAATCTCTTGTTTGCTTGCATGAATTTAAAGAAAATGGCCATTTGGAAATGGCGGAAAAAATGGGGTGCGAAATACCGCTCCCCGAATACGATGTTTGGCATACAAACGATTTTAATTTTCATAAATATTAAGACAAACTATATTTCTATAATTTCTTTATTCAGTTATTGTATAAAAATATAAGACACCAGATATTTTGTGATATCTGGTGTCTTATTGACTCGTTCTCAAATTGATATTTACCTGTCCATCAACCTGAAATTACATATATAAACTGAGACTCATTCATTCCCAAAGTTCTTTACTAATAATCCCCGGTGGATATAGCCATCTTTTATATCTTCTTTTTCTGGCAGCGGACGTGTATCAACCATGTTATACTTTGCATATAGCCTTTTTTGTATATTAGAAAAAAGGATAGGTAAACCAACGCAAGAATAAAAACGGGTAGTGTTTTGCAATTGAAAATGAATGTGAGGTTCAGTCGTATTACCAGAGTTGCCGCACTTGGCAATAACATCACCTCTTTTTACCGTCTGTCCTTTTTTTACTATTACACTCCCAGGCATAAGATGACAAATGGCGCTGTATTCATTTGAAGAATGTTTTATAATAATTCGATTACCGCCAATATCAGGCGTATCTGGGTCAGTCTGCCCATCGCTCATTATGCGGCAGTCAGGGAAGTTGTTTTTTATTGCAACAACTATGCCGTCCGCAGGGGCAAGGATGTCTTTCCCATAACAATAATAGCTGTGCAAATCCTTCTTATCTCCACGATAGCTCTCACCTTCTTCATCCACAATAATGAAATCATAAGCGAAACGTTGTGGGAGAATTTTCCACGAGTGAGATGTATTTTTTGTAATACCGCCATTTCCTGTATACCATTCGCCATCAAACGGCAATGCATACTCTACTTTGGGGACATAACTATCAATACTATCAATATCTTTGTTTCTGTATTTTACTGTTGCATAATTTAAGCCAGTTACTTGTAATACAACCTGACCTAGAAGACGTATATTCATATGGTTTTCCTCTTTGTGAAAACTTCCTCATTTAATTGATGTGTACTTGAAGACTTTTAGAACAATCTCTAATTCCACACCTAAGCACTAAAAGTTCAAGAATTATTAAACTCATATCAACTACTCCTTCCACGGACTAAATTCCGATTTATTCAATTATAGCAGAGATGGACTTAAAAATGAAGCACTGCATATTTATTCCCACAATATACAATGCTTCAAGATATAAATGACTTTGTCTACAGTCTGAGTGGACCTTACATAAGGTCCACTTTTTTGGCCCGCATGCCCAGTGGCATACGTTATAGATTCATATTATTCGGCAATGTATGCTGTGTGCATAAGCTCATAACCAACAGACAATACTGTCCAACCGTTTAGGTTAGAATCAACCAGATAATCCTGTGTGTAGTAGTAAATCGGTGCGAGAGCCCATTCTGCTCCGATCAGGATATCCTCGGCATCTCTCATGGCCTGCATCCTTTCGGCATTATCAGCAGAGGTCATGGCGGTGTTTACTAGCGCATCAAACTCAGCATTGTTGAATTTACCGTCATTGTTGCCACTGGTAGACATAAACAAGGCAAGTAAGCTTAATGGGTCATTATAATCGGAAATCCAACCATTTCTGGCAACCTCAAAGCCGCCGTCTCGTCTTGTCTGTAAGAATACATTCCATTCCTGAGCAACAAGCTCTACCTTGATTCCAAGGGATTCCTGCCACATATTCTGAAGTGCCTGAGCAACTAGTTCATGCTGCGTGCTGCCGCTATTATACATATATTCAAGAGTTGGGAAGCCTTCACCATCAGCGTATCCCGCTTCGGCTAAAGCAGCCTTGGCCTCTTCGACCTGTGCATCATAATCAGCGGAGGCAGCAGAGTAAAAGCTTACAGTGTTACTGGTCTCTCTGAATTCAGCTCCGTTTTCATCGGTGAATCCGTAACCAACAAATGCTTCGGCAGGAGTTCCGGTATCGCTTAAAATAATCTCAGAAATGTATTGGCGATCGATTGCCAACGTTAGCGCTTTTCTGACATTCACATCATCATAAGGAGCTGTTTTCATATTGAAGGAGAGATAATAGGTTCCCAAAAGCGGAGAAGTATAAACTAAATCCTGTGACTTCATCGCTTCTTTTTCATCGATCGGGATGTTTCTTCGGAAAGAGATCTCTCCACTTTGGAATGCTGAAAGTGCAGCATCATCATCTAAAAATTGCCAGGTGAGTGAAGTGGCTACAAGCGCATCCTTGTCATAGTAGGTGTCGCTGATTTCCATGCTTAAGAATTCATCGCTGCTAAATTCAACCATCTTATAAGGACCGGCAGTGATATATGAGTCAGCAGAGCGAGTCCAGGTATCTCCATATTCCTCAATAATATCTTGGCGTACGGGCATAAAGGTGGGGAATGCTAAAATCTCGTCATAGAAAGCGCAATAACCCTGGAAGGTAACCTGAAGTGTCCGTTCATCCAATGCCGTAACACCTAATTCTTCAACGTCCATTTCTTCGGCTGCAACGGCTGCTCCGTTTAGAAGGAAGCCACCCATATCTTCAGCATAAGGTGAACCAGTTTCTGGGTTGACAAAGCGCTTAAAGCTGTATTCAAAATCATTAGCTGTCACTTGCTGTCCATCTGACCAAAGGGCATCCTCACGAAGGGTAATGGTGAGTGTCAGATTACCGTCATCGTCTGTAGATTCCTCTACTTTTTCAGCAAGTCCAAGTTCAACGCCCTCGCCGGCCTTCCAATTCCAGCGGTAGAGTCCTTCATTGAGGTGAATCAGATAGGTGCCACCATCAGATGATGAGTTCTTGTGGGGGTCGATTGTTTCAGGGGAAGTGGCTACAGATATAGTTAGCTCTGTATTCTTGCCGCCACCGCTTGTGTCGGCAGTGGTCTCACCGCTTGTTTCGCCGCTTGTGCCGGTTTCATTACCGGTTGTCGGAGTGCTTGTGTCACCGCCACATGCGGAGAGCATACCGACAATCATGATCAAGCTCATAAGTGTTGCTGCTAATTTCTTCATAAAAAATCCTCCTCTAATAAGATTTTTGTTTTTATACACATGTTCTTGCACAGATTCACATCTTTTTAGTGACCTTGTGGCAAGCACATAAATGCCCAGGTTCAATTTCTATAATTTCTGGCTTTTCCTTGGCGCACTGATCCATAATATAGGGACATCTCGTGCGGAAACGGCAGCCGGAGGGTGGATTGATCGGACTAGGTACGTCACCCTCTAAAATAATCCGCTTGCTGTTGCGGCTGATCTTAGGATCAGGGATAGGGATAGCCGAAAGCAATGTCTGTGTGTAGGGGTGCAGTGGATTTTTATAAAGTGTCCTGGAATCACATACTTCTACCAGATTGCCTAAATACATAACGCCGATCCGATTGGAAATATGCCGCACCACTGCTAGGTCATGGGCAATAAATAGGTAAGTCAGCCCCAAATCCTTTTGCAATTTAATCAACATATTAATGACCTGTGCCTGAATTGACACATCAAGTGCTGATACCGGCTCATCACAGACAATAAACTCCGGCTTAATAATCAGCGCTCTGGCAATGGAGATTCTCTGCCGCTGACCACCGGAAAACTCATGGGGATAGCGATTGAGCTGCTCCGAATTGAGTCCAACAACACGCATCTGCTCTAAAACGGCGGCTCGAATATCATCCTTTGACATAGAGCTATTTTGTATCACTAGTGGCTCACCGATAATATCGCCTACGGTCATTCTAGGATTAAGGGAGGAATAGGGATCCTGAAATACAATCTGCATTCGCTTGCGGTAGGGTGCCATTTTCCCTTTTGTGATAGAATCACCGTCGAAGATGATTTCACCATCAGTAGGCTCATGGAGCCGTAAAATTGTTCTTCCCAAAGTGCTTTTGCCACATCCGGACTCACCCACAAGACCGAAGGTCTCGCCCTTTTCAATGAAAAAGCTGACATCATCTACAGCAGATACGTACTTTTTCTTGCCAAGTCCTGATTTGATCGGGAAATGTTTTTTCAAGTGTCTGATTTCTAAGAGCTTACTCATTGTATTCGCCTCCCTTCGGGACCGTATGGAGCCAGCAAGAAACGACATGGTTGGACTCCTCGTCAAGGATAAACTCAGGAGGTGATTGCTTCAGGCAGATCCGCATACAGCTGTCACAACGGGCGGCGAAGGTGCAGCCTTTAGGCAGCTCCATGAGATCCACCGGAGTTCCTTCGATTGGTGTAAGCATGATGTCTTCGTCATCATCTAGACGGGGCAGGCAATTAAGCAGTCCCTTGGTATATGGGTGTGCTGATCGGTAGAAAATATCATCTACATTGCCATATTCCACAACGCGCCCGCCATACATGATGAGGACGTTATCACAAATTTCTGAAATGACGCCCAAATCGTGGGTGATCATAATGATTGATGAGTCTGTCTCATTTCGCAGGGTATTCATTAGGTCCATAATCTGTGCCTGAATGGTAACGTCCAATGCTGTCGTCGGCTCATCGGCGATGAGGAGCTTAGGCTTACAAGACATCGCCATTGCAATCATAATTCGTTGGCGCATCCCACCGCTAAGCTCATGGGGGTATTGTTTGATTCGATGCTCCGGATTGTTGATGCCCACCTGCTCTAGCATCTCAATTGCTCTGGCAGTGGCCTGTGCGCGGTTTAAATCGGTATGCTTCATGATTGTCTCTCTAAGCTGGCTGCCAATTGTGAAAACAGGATTTAAGCTGGTCATGGGATCTTGAAAAATCATCGCCATATCCTTGCCCCTGATCACCTGCATCTCCTTTTCACTAAGTGTATTAATAGCTTTACCTGCAAAATCAATGCTTCCGCCCGTTACTTTGCCTGGATGCTGGAGGATCCGCATCAAAGCATATGCGGATACGCTCTTCCCGCTACCGGATTCACCAACAATCCCCAAAACTTCCTTTTCTCCCAGAGTATAGGACAGACCATTGACAGCTTTGACTTCACCGGCGGGTGTAAAAAAAGAAACGTGCAAATCATTAATTGTTAAAAGTGGCGTTTTCGTCATGATAATATCCTCAATTCTTCATTCTTGGATCAATGGCGTCTCGTAATCCGTCGCCAAATTGATTAAAGGCCAGAACCAACAAGCAAATAAAAAGTGCCGGGAAAAACAGCTGGTAAGGGTAGCTCTGTATGCCTGACAGCGCACTGCTGGCAAGAGAGCCTAAAGATGCCATCGGTGCCGAGGGTCCAAGACCCAGAAAGCTTAAAAAGGCCTCTAAAAAGATCGCTGTTGGTACCTGGAACAGAGCCGATACGGTAATCGTGGCAATGCTGTTTGGAATCAGATGCCGGCTGATAATTCGTGTATCTGAAGCCCCCATTGCCTTAGCGGCAGTCACATACTCATTTTGCTTGAGCAAAAGCACCTGGCTCCTGACCATTCTGGCCATATCGACCCAATAAACCAAAGCAAAAGCAATGAAAATCGAAATAACGCTGGTTCCCAATCGAGAATTAGGAAACAGCTCTCTAAGCGGCTGGTCTAATGATATTTGCAAAATAATGATAACAAGCACTGTCGGCAGTGAATAGATCACATCTGCGATTCGCATCATGATGTTATCTGTCATCCCGCCATAATAGCCTGAAATAGCTCCGTAGATAGAACCGACCAGTAAAACAATTGCTGCGCAAAATACACCGATCGTCAGTGACAGTCGCGTGCCGATCATAACCCTGACCAACATATCACGTCCCAGTGCATCTGTTCCAAAGGGATGCGCAAAGCATGGAGATAATCGCTCGCTTCCGCGAATCTGCTGAGCATAGTTATAGGGCGAAAAATAAGGACCGACAAAGGCAAACAAAGCAATCAGAATAATGACGATTAATGATACAATGGCGACCTTATTGCGGCTAAACCTACGAAAAACATCTTTCCAATAGGTGCTCGGCGGTCGCAGGGTAACATCGCTTTGTCGTTCCTCAGGGGGAACACTCAGCATATCATCCGGCGCAAGTCGGATACTGAACGGTTTTGTATACTTTAGAATTTTAGTAAGTGTTTTGTCAAAATTATCAGAATTCATTTTCATAGCGCCCCTCCTCAGTATTTGATTCTTGGATCCACTACTTTATAAAGTAAATCCACAATGAAATTCAAAACAAGTAGAAGTAGAGCGAAAAATATTGTTGTTCCCATAATCATCGGATAGTCCCGGTTAGAAATGGATTCTACAAAATACTTGCCTAGTCCTGGGATTGAAAAGATATTCTCAACGACAAAACCACCTGTTAGTATAGCGGCAGTCAGTGGTCCCAGATAGGTGATGACAGGAATAACAGAATTACGAAGTGCATGCTTTCCGATGACTGTTAAGCGGCTTAAGCCCTTTGCCTGTGCGGTCTTGATATAATCCTGCTCCATTGCCTCCATCATGCTGGATCGTGTAAGACGTGTTATGTAGCATAGTGGGGAAAGGGAAAGGGCAACAGCAGGCATAATGTAGCTGGCTGCTGAGTTCAGACGCATTGTTGGCAATATTGCCAGCTTAATTCCAAACACATACAAAAGCAAAGTCGCAACAATAAAGCTCGGGACGGAAACTCCCAAGGTACAAATAAACATAATGATTCTATCGATAACAGTATTACGTTTCATGGCGGCTATCACGCCTGCGGGTATCCCTAAAATCACCGCAATGCAGATGGCAATACCACCTACGCTGGCAGAAACAGGGAACTTTTCTGCAATAAGTTCGTTGACTGTATATCCCACCTTCTTGATGGAGACACCCAAATCACCACGTAACAGATCTCCCAAATAATCTGTGTATTGCTTAAGTAATGGCTGGTTCAGTCCATACTTATTCTCCAGAATCGCAGCTGCCTTGGGGCTTAGCTTTTCTGTGTTAAAGGGACCGCCAGGAACAAGATTCATTAAAAAAAAGGTTAATGTGATGACAACAAATATCGCAAGAATCATCGAAACTATCCGGCGGGATAGAAAGCGTACCATTTAATCACTCCAAACATGTTATTTTTTCTTAAGGAAAATAAAAGATTTATATAAAATTATTAATAATTCTAACATATCGAGTGACTATTGTAAAGCTTTACAACGATATATAGGAAAGCATTTGTATAATAATGAATATTATTATCCATTACTTTACCGATTATGCAATTATGTATTATAATAAACAATAGGATGCCAGGGTCAAAAGGTCGTGGGTCACTATTAGTCATAAAAGGAGGAACGGAGTTTTATGCCATTATATGATTTGACAGATATTAAAGAATCTCTGATTCTTGTTGCTGTACAGCCAGATGGGCAAGATGATGCCATGGAGTCCTTAGAAGAGCTAAAGGAGCTTGTCAGAACTGCAGGTGCCGATTATGTTGGTCAGCTCGTGCAAAAAAGAGAGAGTATTCACCCCGGAACCTATGTAGGGAAAGGCAAGCTTTTGGAGCTAAGAGAATTAATAGACGAATTAAATGCGACGGGGATTGTCTGCGATGATGAATTATCGCCGGCACAGCTGAATAATCTGGAAAGAGAGTTGGAGTGTAAGATTATTGACAGGACACTTTTGATTTTAGATATTTTTGCCGCTAGGGCTACAAGCAGTGAAGGAAAGATACAGGTGGAGCTGGCGCAATTAAAGTATCGCGCATCTCGGCTTGTGGGGCTTCGCAATTCTCTTTCCCGACTTGGTGGAGGGATTGGCACGAGAGGGCCTGGCGAGAAAAAGCTTGAAATAGACCGGCGCTTAATTCGGACAAGAATCAGTCAATTAAACAAGCAATTAGATGAAGTGAAACAGCATAGAGAGCTCATCCAAAAAGGGCGAGCCGCTTCAAAACTAAAGGTGGCCGCATTGGTTGGGTATTCAAATGTAGGCAAGAGCTCTCTGCTTAATGTACTGACGAGTTCAGAGGTGCTGGAAGATGATATGTTATTTGCGACTCTGGATACAACGACTCGTGTCCTTGAGTTACCTGCACATCAGGAGATCTTACTCACAGATACGGTGGGATTCATCCGCAAGTTGCCCCACCATCTGGTAGAGGCTTTTAAAAGCACCTTGGAAGAAGCCAAATATGCAGACATCATCATTCATGTAGTAGATGCTTCCAGTAGCCAGATGGAGAAACAAATGCATATTGTTTATGATACACTGCTAAAGTTAGGCATCAGCGGAAAGCCTATTATCACCTTGTTTAATAAGCAGGATGTCTTGGCGGAGCCGATTAATTTTAAGGATTACAATGCGGATTATTCGGTCTTGACATCTATGAAAACTGGTCAAGGGCTTGAGGAGCTTAAAGTAATCTTAACGGAGATATTGAGAAGGCAGCAGATCTATATTGAAAGAGTGATTCCTTATGATAATGCCGGTGTGATCCAGGTGATTCGGAAAAAGGGGCAGCTGCTGGAGGAAGAATATTTAGATGAGGGCATATTGATAAAAGCTTATGTATCACAGGAAGTATATGACAGAGACCTTAATTGAGAAATAAACGTATGCCGCACTCACCGATGAATGCGGCATACATTTATTTCCAGAGCGTATTAAATATAGCCATATTGTTATTCTTAAAGGTATCTAAGATAACACTGTCAGGAATCTCTTCTGACGAGCCGTTGTGACCTACGATGAGATTCTTAATGACCGGAATAAATGAAAACCATAAAATTGTATTGTATAGATTGAGTGTGGGCTCATCCTCATAAATCTTTCCAGACATCATTGTGCCAATGGCTCTTAAGGTGTCCTGATGCTTAATAATATCATCATTAAGCTCATGGATGTACTGATATCCATTGAAATTCAACTTAGCGATCAGCTTTTGCTGGCTGATTAAGTTAGCATCCTTGATAATCGTTAGCTGATGCTCCTTTGCGATGGACTCGATTATTTCGCATAACAGTGGGCTGTTGTTAACATAAGCAATGATAGAGTCTTTGTTAATGTCAGTTCGCAAAACCTTCTCGGCTTTGTCAATGCTGGAATTGTAAAGGGCTATGCCATATCTGATATCTTCAAATTCTTCATCTAAGATTTCTAAATTAGCGGCCAGGCGGTTTAGCTTACGCTTAATCTCCATGGGCGGCTCATAATAAGACTTGTATCCCAAACCATGCTCCACCTCTGCCCAGGCATGCTGAAGGACAGTTCTTAACTGAATCTCAAATTGAATATCCAGATATTTTTGATATTCGACTAATCGGCAGCGACTATCGGTGAACTTGACCACAAGATGCAGAGAGGTGTATCCAAATTCAATGTGGTTTACCTTATGCTTCTTTCGCTTGTCTACAATTTCAATGATTTCAAAATTCTCATTAATTAAATCGAAAATACGGTCTACGTCACTTTCAAAAAGCACAACGATACGACAGCCTAGAATATCTGTGATTTCTTCAATATGATCATACTTATCCTTATATAAAATCTTATTCTTCAAGGCTTCCTCGGTCTTGATCCTAAGTGTCATGTTAGAAATCTTAATCTGGTTTAAATCAAGTAGGGTAGTGATGATATCCTCAACGTCATGCTCTAGTTTTTTATAGGTATCTATTTTTTGATAAAATTCATTGATAATGGCTTCTATTTTCCCAATCATATATGATCTCCTTTTTCAGTTTACATGTTTTATTTTACCATATTTATAGGAATAATGCTAACATAATTATTTGATTGGGAAAATTTATTTCCTTGTGAAAATCAGGCATTTGATTTATAATTGTTTTTAAAATAGACAATATGTGATGGAGGTCATGATGAGTTACGCAGATCAATTATTTAAAGATATGTGCCAAGATATTATAGATAACGGATTCAGTACTAAAGGAGAGAAGGTACGCCCGAAATGGGAGGATGGGACAAGCGCTTATACGATCAAGAAATTTGGCGTTGTCAATAGGTATGATTTATCCAAAGAATTTCCGGCAATCACTTTGCGGAGGACAGCTTTTAAAAGTGCCCTTGATGAGGTTTTGTGGATTTGGCAAAGAAAGTCCAATAATATTCACGATTTGAACAGCCACATTTGGGATGAATGGGCTGATGATCAAGGCTCTATAGGCAAGGCTTACGGCTATCAGATGCAGGTTAAGCATCAATATAAAGAAGGGATGATGGATCAGGTCGACAGGGTTATTTTTGATCTAAAGAATAATCCTTATAGCAGGCGAATCATGACGAATCTTTATGTGCATCAGGATTTGCATGAGATGAACCTCTACCCGTGCGCCTATAGCATGACCTTTAATGTTACGAAAAAGCAGGATGAGGATAAGCTATATTTGAATGCTATTCTTAATCAGCGCTCTCAGGATATATTAGCTGCCAATAATTGGAATGTCGTGCAATATGCCGCATTAGTGCATATGTTGGCCTTGGTGTGTAATATGCAGGCAGGAGAATTGCTGCATGTCATTGCAGATGCCCATATTTATGACAGACATATTCCGCTAGTTAAGGAATTGATTTCCAGAGAATCCTATCCGGCGCCTAAGCTTTGGATCAATCCAGAGATTAAAGATTTTTATGATTTTACGACTGAGGATTTAAAACTGATTGATTATCAGACTGGACCTCAGATTAGAAACATACCTATTGCAATTTAAAGGAGGATTTCAGATGAATATTATTGTTGCTGTAGATAATCAGTGGGCGATTGGGAATAAGGGCAAGTTGCTTAACAGTATTCCGGAAGATATGAAGTTCTTCAGAGAGACAACTGCCGGTAAAGTGGTCATTATGGGAAGGAAGACTTTAGAGAGTTTTCCTAATGGGCTGCCACTTAAGAATAGAGTAAATATTGTCATCACATCAAAGACGGATTATAAAGTGAAGGATGCCCTTGTTGTATCTAGTGTTGAGGAAGCTCTTAGAGAAGCTTCGAAGTATAAAAGTGAAGATATATTTGTCATTGGCGGGGAAAGTATCTATCAACAGATGATTAAGTACTGTGATGTTGCCCATGTTACGAAGATGAATTATACATATGAGGCAGATACCTGGTTTCCGGATTTAGACAAGTCAAAAGATTGGGAGCTTGCAGCCACAAGCGATGAAAGGACTTATTTTGACTTGGAATACCAGTTTGTCATGTATGTGAGAAAGCAAAGGTAGAATACGTGAAAAAAACAATCATTCCGGCAATTATCGGATTATTAGTGATGGTTATTGCAACGATTGGCGTGTGGATATATTACAATAGAATGATGAATGCCGTTGATTCGGAAGAAATCACGCAGGCTAATGCTTATTCATATCATTATGTACTGATTGTGGAGAATACGGAATCAAATTTCTGGAACTCCGTATATGAAGTTGCCAAATCTGAAGCGACGAAGAACGATGCTTATTTGGAATTTGTTGGTAGTAATCTGGTTTCAGATTATACGATTTCCGATTATATGGAGATTAGCATCGCTGCTCAGGTAGACGGCATTATTGTAGAGTCCAATGGCGAGAAATCAGTGGAGGCGTTGATCGAGAAGGCTGGTGAGAAACAAATTCCGGTGATTACCGTCATGAAAGATACGAATAACAGTGAGAGCAGCAGAAAAAGCTTTGTGGGCATTAATAGTTATGAATTTGGGCAGGCCTATGGAGAGGCGATCTGCCAATTTGTTACCGAAGATACTAAGAAGATTCTGGTATTATTAGAGAGCGGCTCGGAAGATGTCAGCATTTATGCGTATATAAAAACAGCAGTCAAGGAGCTGCTGTCCGAGCGATCGGATTTGAATGTTGAGCCGTATGAGATTAACAGCAAAACTTCTTTTGATGCAGAGGAATATATGAGAGATATTTTCCTTGATGCAGATTTGACTCCGGATATTCTAGTTTGTTTAGACGAAGCTTACACAGAGAGCGCATATTATGCGGCTATTAATTACAATAAGGTTGGAATAGTAGATATTATCGGCTTCTACCCTTCGGATGCCATCATGAGCGCAATTGAAAAGGGTATTGTTTTGGCGGCATTTAAGCTAGATACTGAAAAAATCGGCAAGGATATGATTGAAGCATTAGCTGAATTTAGGCAAATGGGCTATGTGAGTGGCTATTACAGTGTGGATATCGAGGTGGTAACCGCGGAGAATGTACATGAATATATAGAGGAAGAGGAGGAGCCATGAAGATATTAGGCAAGATCAGAATAGTATGGAAAGACTTATCAATCCGTACCAAGCTTACTCTTAGTTTTATGTTTACTTCTTTGATTTTGATTTCTAGTAATATCCTTCTATATAGAGAAGTGAACCAGATCACCGGGAAAATTGACAGTACATACATCAGCAATGTCCAATTAAACGATTTGGCCAATGCGCTTGCCACGACTCAGGATAATGTTCATGATTATCTCAATACTAAGAGCAGCGGCGCATTGGAAAGCTATTATAGGAGCGAGCAGGATTTCCGCAATTTGTTGGAAAACCTAAACACTGGTGCGACAGATAATCAGATGCTATTATTGGAGAAAAATATTAAAAATATGTCTGACTCTTATTTAAGAATAACAAACGACACGGTTACGGCGAAAAGAGGAAGTGATATTGAAAAGTACAACATGTCCTACAAGGATGCTGAACAACTGCATCAATATATCAATACCTATATATATCAATTAAATAATCAACAATTTTCTTCGAACACTCGCAGTTACCAGGCGCTTCAGTCTTCGCTTTACTCTATGGAAGTGATCAGTACAGTTATATTGATAACGGTTTGTATTATTAACGTCTTCATCTTAGGAATAATTATAAAAAGTATTACCGAACCGCTATCGGGGCTGGCTAAGACCGCCAATGAAGTGGCTGCCGGCAACCTTAACACACCTTTAATTGCCACCACTTCTAAAGATGAGGTAGGTATTGTTACGAGCGCTTTCAATCAGATGGTTTATAGTATTAATGAGTATATTCAAGTGACAAAGGACAATTTAGAAAAAGAGCGGAAGATGAAAGAGCAAGAGCTCCTAATGGAAACCCATTTAAAGGATGCCCAGTTAAAATATCTGCAGGCTCAAATCAATCCACACTTTTTGTTTAATTCACTGAATGCGGGAGCGCAGCTGGCGATGATGGAGAATGCCGAAAAGACTTGTTTATTTATTGAGCGGATGGCTGACTTTTTTCGCTACAATGTCAGAAAGCTTAATGAAGACACTACCTTAGGGGAGGAAATAGAGGCGGTCAATAATTATATATATATCCTAAATGTACGTTTTGCGGGAGACATTCATTTTGAAAAAAATGTAGATCCATCAGTGCTAAACCAGAAGGTTCCCAGCATGATCCTTCAGCCCTTGGTTGAAAATGCGGTGCAGTACGGCATTCGTGATATTGATTGGCAAGGTATTCTCCGATTGGAAATTATCCGAGATAGTGAGCAGATTACCATTTATGTAAAAGATAATGGAAAGGGCATGGAGCCTGAGAGAATTAAAGATGTATTAGAAGGAAGCGTTTATTCTAAAGTGAGCCGGTCGGATTCCACTGGTATTGGAATTAAAAATGTTTTAAGCAGGATTGCCTTATACTATAACAAGAACGGGCTATTTCATATTGAAAGTGAGGGTATCGACAAGGGTACTACGGTGACCATCCATTTACCATTAGATAAGTAGAAGGAGAGTGCGATGTATAGAATACTGTTAGCTGATGATGAGGGGATCATGCTTGAATCCTTGAAGCATACAATTCTATCAAATTTTAAAGATATTGTTGAAATACAATGTGCGAAAACTGGGAGAGCTGTGATTGAGCTAGCTGAAAGCTTCCGGCCGGATATTACTTTTATGGACATACAAATGCCTGGAATTAATGGGATTCAGGCGATTAAAGAAATTCGCAGAACGAACCAGCAAATGCTGTTTATTATTATTTCAGCATATGATGTTTTTGATTATGCAAAAGAAGCAATCAATTTAGGTGTTATTGATTATTTGACAAAGCCGGTCAATCGGAAGACTATCATTGATGTCCTGATGAAAGCCTTAAAGATAATAGACGAAGCAAGAAAGGAACGCAGCGAATCTTTAAAAATACAGGAAAAACTGGAAATAGTCGTTCCCATTATCGAAAACGGACTTATTTATCAGATCCTATTGCAAGAAGACAATATTCAGGACATTCTTCATTTCAAGAACCTTTTAAATATAAGCGAGTGCTTTGGCTGCATGATGATCTTACAGTTTGGGGAGTCGATTAAGGACACCGTATTAACCAATGCAGTAGGCATGAGCGTCAAAGCGCAATCCTTTTATGAATATTTCTGTGAAATAGCGAAAAGCTTTTTTAATTGCATTATCGGTCCGGTTATGGTGAGCAAAATCGCTTTATTTCTTCCTTTTGCCAAGGAAAGCCTAGAGTATGATGAACGGATTCAAATGATTGAAAAGTCCAGAAATATGGTTCGTCGTTTGGAGCAAATGATTGATGCCAAATTTAAAATAGGTATTGGGCGTGTTAAAAAGCTGGAAGAGCTTAAGGATTCCTATAAAGAAGCGGTCAAGGCTCTTGATGAGGGGAAAGGAAGGGTCACGCATATTGAGGACATGCCCACCAATATAGATTATGATGGAGAATATCCAATAGATATTGAAAAGAAGCTCTATCAAATGGTCGCCAGAGCAGACAGCAGTGGCGCAAGAGATCAGGCAAATGCATTCTTTGACTGGATGGTGAAAAATTATGCGGATTGCAAAGAAGATATTCAGATTAAAGTATTAGAATTTGTCATGTCGGCTGAAAAAGAAGCCTTTGAACATGGGAATATGCGTTATGGTTTCCGCTACCGTAAGGATTACCTCTCACAAGTTGTGAACTGTCAAACGAATGATGAACTAAGGAGCTGGTTATTAGAAAAAATAGCGATTGTCTGTCAATTTATGAGAACGTCACAGGACAAAGAGGCAAAAAGCCTTGTAGCAAAAGCAAAGCAATATATTGATTGCAATTTTCATAAAGATATTTCACTTGATGATGTATCGAAAATAGTCAATATCAGTCCTTATTATTTTAGTAAGGTATTTAAAGATGAGGCGGAAGAAAATTTTATTGAATATTTAACAAGAAAGAGAATGGAGTCAGCAAAAACATTGCTGATAAAGCCGGAACTAAGCATTAAAGAAATCTGTGTCATGATAGGTTATAGTGATCCTAATTATTTTAGCAGAGTATTTAAAAAATATGAGGGAATTACGCCAAGTGAGTATAGGGAGAATTTAGGCTTATGGAAAAAAAGAGATGGTTCCATGTAGTGATCCTGGTTGTTGCAGCTGCTATTCTTATGAATGGCTGTACAAATAGTAAAGAAGCTTCTGAAAAACTTAATGAAGATCCACAAGACAAGCTTCAAATCGGTTTATGCTTTGATTCTTTTGTGATTGAACGCTGGATACGGGATCGGGAAGTCTTTGATATCACTGCAAAGAGTAAAGGTGCAGAGGTTAATGTGCAAAATGCTAATGGAAATGTTGATGAACAAATAGCACAAATTGAATACTTTATCAAGAAGAAAGTCGATGTGATTGTGATTATTGCAGTGGATGGAGAGCGGCTTAAAGACGTCGTCAAAAAGGCTAAGAATGAAGGGATTAAGATTGTTGCTTATGATCGTCTGATCAAAAATGCAGATGTTGATCTGTATATATCCTTCGACAATGAAGAGGTGGGGCGGTTGATGGCCAAGACGTTGGTGAGTCAGGTTCCGGAAGGCGGTAAAATCTACACGATTAAAGGCCCTATCACTGATAATAATGTTGATTTGGTAGAAAAAGGTTTCAATGAAGTGATCAGCCAGAGTGATCTGGAGATTGTTTATAGTGCAAATTGTGAAAACTGGCTGGCAGAGCAGGCATATGATGCGGTTTATAACGGCCTTAAGAAATCAAGAGATGTAGCTGGCATTATGTGTGGTAATGACGATTTGGCGACTCAGGCATTTCGCGCATTATCTGAAAACCGACTAGCCGGCAAGGTGGTGATGGTTGGGCAGGATGCCGATTTAAGTGCCTGTCAGAGGATCGTAGAGGAAACCCAGGCCATGACTGTCTATAAGCCGGTGGAGAAATTGGCGCAAGCGGCAGCCGAATATGCAATCATGCTGGGAAATGGAGAGGAGATCGAAACAGAAGACACTATTTTTGACGGAACCTATGATGTTCCCAGTATTTGCTTGACACCCATTGCGGTGACTAAGGATAATATGGATGAAGTGATTATCGAAAACAATTTCCATACCAGGGAACAAGTCTATCTAAATGTGGAATTGGAATAGCATTATATTGTGATAAAAATGTCCTGCTTTAGTGGGGCATTTTTTTATTGGCACTAAAATATACGGCATGTTGCAAGTTTATCCTTATCAGAGAATGATATAATACATGGTACCAGGGTCGTATATTTTTATAACAACGAAACAGATCAATCAAATGAAACGGAGGAAGGTTATTCATGAAGAGAAAAATACTTAGCTTACTATTGGGATCAGCAATGCTTTTAAGCATGCTGGCTGGATGCGGTTCAAATGGGGAGACAACAGCCGAAACAGATACGAAAGCTGAGACCAAGGCCGAGACGACGAGTCAAGAAGAAACGACAGACAATAGCGCTTCAGGCGGTGGCAAATTAGTTGGGGTATCAATGCCGACAAAAGATTTACAGCGTTGGAATCAAGATGGCGATAATATGAAGTCGGAATTAGAAGCAGCGGGCTATGAGGTAGATTTACAATATGCCAGCAATGATGTTGCGACTCAGGTTTCTCAAATCGAGAATATGATTTCTAATGGTTGTGAAGTACTAGTCATTGCAGCTATTAATGGAGAATCTTTGGGAACACCGCTTGGCCAGGCAAAAGAAGCTGGTATATCGGTTATTGCTTATGATCGTTTGATCATGAACTCTGATGCGGTCAATTATTATGCGACCTTTGATAACTATATGGTAGGTCAGAAGCAGGGAGAATTTATTAAGGAACAATTAGACCTTGATAATGCAACCGAGACATATAATATTGAAATCTTTACAGGCGACCCGGCAGATAATAATGCGAACTTCTTCTATGGCGGCGCAATGGACGTCCTTCAGCCCTACATAGATGATGGCACTTTAGTTGTACCTTCAGGGCAGGTTGATTTTGCGACAGTGGCAACTGCTGACTGGTCAACAGAAAAAGCCCAAAATAGAATGGATACCATTATTTCAGGCAACTATGCAGATGGAACGACTTTACATGCAGTGCTTTGCTCCAATGATTCTACTGCATTAGGCGTAACCAATGCCTTGGAGAATTCTTATACAGGTGACTATCCAGTTGTTACAGGTCAGGATTGCGATGTTGCTAATGTCAAAAATATGATTGCAAATAAACAAGCAATGAGCGTTTTTAAAGATACTCGTGACTTAGCAGCTCAGACAGTCAAGATGGTGGGTGCTGTCATGAGCGGTGCAGAGGCAGAGGTTAATGATACTGAGACCTACGATAATGGCACTGGGATCATCCCAAGCTATCTTTGTGAGCCGGTTGTATGCACGCTTGAAAATTACCAGGAATTGTTGATCGATTCCGGCTACTATACAGCGGAAGAATTACAGTAGTATTTTGCGAATATTCGTTTTAAGCACAGGTGGGCAAAGCCCACCTGTACTATTGACAAAGAAGAGGAGGGCTACCCTTGGCAAAGACACTTCTTGAAATGAAACAAATAACGAAAACATTCCCTGGTGTCAAGGCATTGGATAACGTAAATTTAAAAGTTGAGCAGGGAGAAATACATGCTCTGGTCGGTGAAAATGGCGCTGGCAAATCAACACTCATGAATGTGTTAAGCGGCATTTATCCTTATGGAACTTACGAAGGAGACATTATCTATGATGGAGAGATTCTAAAGTTTACTAAAATAAAAGATAGTGAGGAAAAAGGAATTGTTATCATCCATCAAGAGCTGGCGCTGATTCCATATATGACGATCGGTGAAAATATGTATCTGGGTAATGAAAAAGGAAGTAAAATAGCGATTGACTGGAATGAAACTTACAGTGAGGCTGACAAATACTTAAATACTGTAGGTTTAAATGAATCTTCAAGAACCCTGATTAAGGAGATTGGCGTAGGGAAGCAGCAGCTTGTAGAAATAGCAAAGGCCTTGGCTAAGAATGCAAAGCTCTTGATACTTGATGAGCCGACTGCTTCTTTAAATGAAACGGATTCAAAAGCTCTTTTGAATTTACTCCTTAAGCTAAAATCTGAAGGAATGACATCTATTATTATTTCTCACAAATTAAATGAGATTGCCTATGTAGCAGATAAAATCACGATTATTCGTGACGGAAGCACAATCGAAACATTAGACAAAAATGTCGCTGAGGTCTCTGAAGACCGAATTATTAAAGGTATGGTGGGACGCGATTTAACTGATAGATTTCCAAAGAGGAAGTCCGATGTACAGGCGCAAATCGTCTTGGAAGTAGAAAATTGGACCGTTGGTCATCCTGCTGATGCAGAGCGCAAGGTGTGTAATGAAGTTTCGATCAAGGTACATAAGGGCGAGGTTGTGGGCATCTATGGATTGATGGGTGCAGGAAGAACGGAGCTGGCCATGAGCATCTTTGGAAAAAGCTATGGAACAAATATTACAGGCAAGCTTTTAATCAATGGAGCAGAAGTGCATCTTCATAATGTCGCTGATGCCATTAAAAAGAAATTGGCCTATATTACCGAAGACAGAAAAGAAAACGGACTGATTCTTTCAAATCCGATTAAAATCAACACGACCTTGGCAAATCTTAATAAGATTAGCCAAAACATGGTGATTGACACTGATAAAGAATATCAGGTAGCGGTTAAATATAAAGAAATATTACAAATAAAATGCCCAACAGTAGAACAAAACGTCGGCAATTTAAGCGGCGGGAACCAGCAGAAGGTGCTGCTGGCTAAATGGATGTTTGCCGAACCGGATATATTAATAATGGATGAACCGACCCGTGGTATTGATGTTGGGGCAAAATACGAAATTTATTGTATCATCAATGAATTGGTAGCAGAGGGTAAGTCGGTTATTATGATTTCTTCAGAACTTCCTGAGATTTTAGGTATGGCCGATCGTATCTATATAATGAATGAAGGTCGAATAGTAGGTGAGCTAAATGCTAATGAAGCCTCTCAGGAATTAATTATGTCTCATATTTTGAAATCAAGTAAAGGGGAGTAGACGATGGAAAAAGCAAAGATTTCAGCATTTTTTAAAAAGTATACGATGATTATTGTGTTGGTGATCATAACGCTGTTCTTTACCTGGAAGACCGGTGGTAAAATGATTTTGCCACAAAACGTAAATAACCTGATTGCTCAAAATGCCTATGTGTTCATTTTAGCAACTGGTATGCTCTTGTGTATTCTGACAGGAGGGAACATTGACCTCTCGATCGGCTCGATCGTCTGTATTGTCGGCGCCGTGGGCGGCATCCTGATGGTCAATTTAAATGTAAACATTATTTTAGCTATTTTGGCAATGATTCTGGTAGGGATGCTGATTGGTGCCTGGCAAGGATTCTGGATTGCTTATGTGAGAATTCCACCCTTTATTGTGACCTTAGCAGGTATGTTTGTATTCAGAGGGCTTTCGAACGCATTTTTAGAAGGAAGAACGATTGCTCCTATGCCGGATGGTTATCTGGGACTTTTTAATAATTATATTCCTGACCTTCTGGGTGGAGTAGGGCTTAACTTAACCTGTGTAATCGCAGGAGTTTTAGTTAGCGTGATCTATATTTTGATGGTATTTAGAAGGCGCATCAATAAAATTAAAAAAGGTTATGAAACAGAGTCACTCCTGTCAACAATTGGGAAAACGGCAATTATCTGTATTTCTGTTCTTGTATTTATGCTTCGGCTTGCACAATACAAGGGTATCCCCAATGTCTTGATTTGGATTTTGATTGTTGTTTTGATTTATAATTATATAACATCTAAAACGACTATAGGACGCCATTTTTATGCAGTGGGTGGAAATGAGAAAGCGACTAAATTATCTGGCATCAATACAAACAAAGTATATTTTCTGGCTTATTTGAATATGGGATTCTTATCCGCAATTGCAGCGATGGTGACGATTGCCAGATTGAATTCGGCAAATCCAACAGCAGGAACCAATTATGAAATGGATGCGATCGCTTCATGTTTTATCGGTGGTGCTTCTGCCTACGGGGGTACGGGAACTGTACCAGGCATTATTGTCGGAGCAATACTGATGGGCGTGATCAATCTCGGGATGAGTATTATGGGCGTAGATGCCAATTACCAAAAAGTGGTTAAAGGCCTTGTCCTATTGGCGGCAGTTATTTTTGACGTTGTTAGTAAAAAGAAATCTAATTAACAGTGGCCATCGTTTCGCAAAGAGCGTGAAGCGGTGGTCTTTTTTATTCAATCTTATTATAAAGAAAGGCGCTTAAGATGTTCTGCGGGGCATCATAATAGAATAAGGCGTTTGTATACTTTTCCAATATCCCAATGGCTAGGAACGGCATATTTTGCAGCAGCGACATTGTCGAAGCATCCTTTCTGAATACCTGCATCTTGGATGAAATCATCGCTGACACGGTCGATGTTATCGCTGTGGTAGACATCAGCCAGATCATAAATCTTTCCAATCAATGTTTTGTCAAGCGTATTGACAATATCAGCCCTCTTATTTTTTGTTTTTCTAGCGATATAATCAATTAAGCTGCAAGTGAAGAAAAGATCATTGTCTTTTTTGTTTTCTTTTCCGATCATATTGAAACCTCCTCGCCGGATACGAATTTCAGACATTCAAGAGCTGCGTCTGTGCAAAAATTAATCTGATGCGCAGGATACCGATTTGACCATCGATATGAGTTAGCAGGTGAGCAAGTTTAAATCGAGTTTTAGTTTGATTTAATGTAAAAATGCATGTTATAATTAGTATATAATTGACACACAGTGAGGTATTGGAGGAGCAAGATGAGGATTTTACATACTGCCGACTGGCACTTGGGGAAGAATCTTGAAGGCAGAAGTCGAATGGAGGAACAGCAGCAGTTTCTTGAGGATTTTATCCGGTTAGTAGAAGAAAAAGCTGTTGATATGGTTATTATTGCGGGAGATGTTTATGACAGCAGCAACCCGCCTGCTCAGGCTGAAAAAATGTTTTATGATACGCTTAAAAAAATATCTGGGAATGGCGAAAGAATAACACTTGTTATTGCTGGGAACCACGACAATCCCCAGCGTCTTGTAGCGGCAGGGCCACTGGCCATGGAACACGGTATAATCATGGCCGGACTTCCGAAAACTGTCATCTCTATAGGTCAATATGGAAATCATCAAGTGACAGACAGTGGTGAAGGCTTTATTGAGTTGGAAATCAACAAAGAAAGAGCCGTTATTCTTCTGGTGCCTTATCCCAGTGAAAAACGTTTGAATGAAGTGCTTTATAAAGATATGGACGGCGATGAGGAAAGGCTTATTTCCTATAGTGAAAGAATCCGCAGCCTGATGGATACCCTAAAAGTACATTTTCGTCAAGACACAATCAATATGATTGTGACACACCTATTTGCCATGGGCAGTATAGAGAGTGGCTCAGAGAGAGGCATTCAGTTAGGTGGAAGCTATATTATCGACGGCGGCTGCTTTCCTAAAGAGGCGCAATATATTGCGTTGGGTCATGTCCATAAACCCCAGGTGGTTCCGGGTACCGGTCGAAGAGCATATTATTCAGGCGCCCCCCTACATTATCATAAAAATGAAGCTAATGCGGGGAATAAAAAATGCTATATCATCGACATTGTGGCAGGGCAGCCCTTTACCATGGAAGAGGTGGCATTTAAAGTCTATAAGCCCATCGAAAAGTGGCATGTAAAGAGCGTGTCAGAGGCCATTGCCAAGTGTGAGGAGAACAAAGATAAGTCCTCATGGGTATATTTGGAAATTGAAACAGACCAGTATATTAGAGACGAAGAAATGAAGCAGATGCGTGAGTATAAGCAAGATATTATCGAAATTTATCCTGTTTATAAAAATGATATCAGCCCAGAGGATCATTTGGAAAAGATAGCAGAGAAGAGCTTTGTGGAGCTTTTTAGAGATTTTTTCCTGCAGCAAAAGGGTACGATGGCAGACGATGAATTTGTGGATTTGCTGATGAATGTCATTGACAAAGAGGAGGACTCTGATGAAACCACTGAAGCTTAAAATTAAAGGCATTAATAGTTTTATAGAAGAACAAGAGATAGATTTCAAACGGTTGGCAGAGAATAAATTCTTTGGAATATTCGGTCCCACCGGAAGCGGCAAATCGACCATTTTGGATGGTATAACCCTGGCGCTTTTCGGGCAGGTCTCCAGGAAAAGCGACAACTATATTAATGCCAATGTAACGTCTGCCAACGTCAGTTATGAATTTTTGATTTCGGAAAGCCCTTATAAAAAATATCGAGTAGAGCGTGAATTCAAACTAGACAAGGCGTCAAACCGCCCTAGAGGCGGTAAGTGTAAAGTGGTCGCAGAGCTGCCGTCAGGTGAGGAGGAGGTGCTTTGTGAAGGCGTCAAAAATGTCAATGCCACATGCATGGATATTATCGGCCTGTCCTGTGACGATTTTACGAGGACCGTGGTGCTGCCCCAAGGGAAATTCAGTGAATTTCTAACCCTTCGGGGAGCCGACCGAAATAATATGCTGGAGCGACTTTTTAATCTGGAGCAATATGGTGAGCAGCTGACGGCGAAATTGAAAAAGCGTATTGAAATAGAGGAACGCAAAGACACAGAATTACTCGGTCAGCTAGGGGCTTACGGAGAAGCTAATGAAGCCGATTATAAGGATAAAAAGCGCGAGCTTGAAGGACTGAAAGAGCAGACGGCGGCGATTGAAGATAAGCTCCTTAGGGCTAACCAGATATTCAGGGAAGCCAAAGAAGTATGGGACTTACAAAAGGAGTTAGGCGGCTTTGATTTTCAAGCTAATGAAGCCGGAAGGCAAAAACCGGAAATAGATAAGGAAAAGAATCTTTTAGAAGCTGCCTTAAAAGCGGCCGGAGTGATCCCATTTATTAATGAATGGAAAACCGGAAAGAAGAATTTATCAGATACTAAAGACAAGCTTTTAGAGTGCCAAGAGAGCTTTGACAGGCAGCAAAGGATAAAGGCTGATTCAGAAGCAAAGTATGAGACGATGCTAGAAAGAAGAGAAAAAGAGCTTCCCCTCCTCCAAAAACGAGAGGAAAAAGCAGCAGAAGCCCTTGTCAGCTATCAGGCGGCCAATACGCTTTCGCAGGAGATCGCTAAGAATTCAAAAGAGCAGGCCAAAATGAACATTGGAATCGCTAATGATAACAAGATATTGGAGTCTGTTCTTAAGCAGCTGGAAATCAAACAAAAAGAGCAGCTTAGCAATGAAACCCAAAAAGCTCAATTGAAGGTTGACACAAGGCTTAAATCAAAGGTTCAGAAAGGTGTTTTAGCAGAAAACGATTTATTTAACTTAAAAGATCAAAATGAAGCCCTTGAGACTAAAATAACGGAAAAAGAGAAAATAAAAGAGAAGCTGTTAAGTGACTTGACAGAAACTAAAGAATTATCAGAAACAAAGCAAAAGGAAGTTGTTCAAGAAGAAGGAATACTAGCCGCCCTTAAGGAGCGTCCGCCGATAACAGAAGAGGCTTTGCGCAGTCTATATGAGCAAATGTTTCAGTGCACAGCTAATCAGAGCACCTATAACCGTCTCACGAAAGAAAGAGAAGAGAGCGAGAAGACAGTTAGAGAGACCAAAGTGTTATTACAGGAGAAAATCTCAAAAGAAGCCGTGCTTAATAAAGAATGTAAAGATATGGAAGCATCCAGTCTTGCAGCGGAACTTCGAGACGGTCTTAAAGTGGGGGAAGTATGTCCGGTATGCGGTTCGACGGAGCATCATTTAGAGCATATCAAGGAAGTGAAAAGTGATGGAACGTTAAGTGAAATGAAAAATGCCTGTGAGCTAATGTCTAAATCCATCAGTGATTTAACGGCAAGCCTAAGCATGCATGAAAAGGTGATTAAGGAGAAGAAACTGCAAATCGATGAGCTGGGAACAGATTTTCTAAAGATTGATGTCTTGCGGCTTAAAACGACTTATGAAGAAAAAACCAAGGAACTTTCAATCTATAAAGAGAGGCTTATTAAGGCAGAGGAGGCCATGTCAAATGGGCAGAAGGAAGCAAATCGCCTTAACAGCAGATTGGTTAAAGAAAAGACAGAGCTTCGTGCTATTGAAAATGAGCTGAAAGCTGCGAAAGCCGAACGAACAGTTATCGCTTCTAAATATAATGAGGCCTACGAGCGATATGAGAAGCTAAAGCTTGACATGCCTCTGGAAAGCTTTGCTATAGCTCTGAAGGAAATAACAGATAAAGAAAGAAAACGTGAGATTTACGAAGATGCCGGTAAAGTCATATCAGATGAGCTTGGCAAACTGGAAGAAAAGAGGGATAAAACCAAGGACGCCCTTAGCCGTAAAAAAGAAGTGTATGCTATTTTAAAAAATGATTATTTACATAAGGATAAGCGGTTTAAAGAGCTGTGGGCAGATATCGCCTTGAAGGTCGGCGATGAGTTGGATATTAATGGATATAAAAAACGATTAAGCCAGGAAATACAGATACTAATGGATCATTTTAAAGTGGCATCTGATGAGAAAAGAAAGGCAGAAGAGCAGTTTACAAAAGCCGAGAAGCTTTTCGAAGGACTTAATGGACAGAAAATAGAAATCGAAAGAAGCTTAATGGAGCGGGAGTCGGTGATGGCACAAAAAATAAGCGAAGCCGGCTTTGAATGTCGGGAGGGTGTAGAAGCCGTCATGCTATCAGACGATGTAATCACTTTAAAAAGCTCCAGAATTAAAGCCTATGACGACAAGGTGGCAGCAATCAAAACTAACATCAAAAGACTTAAAGAAAAGCTTAATGAACGCAGCATTTCAGATGAACAATGGCAGGATGCCAAAGACAATCTGGAGCAATTAGAAGCACAGCAAAAGCAGCTTAGTGAACGTAGAATCAGGTTGGCGTATGAAGTGAAGGATATTCATGAGAAGCTTGAGAGGATTAAAGAAATAAGAGACAAAAAGAAACGAATTGAACATACGATTAGTATACTAAAAGAGCTTGAAAAGCTGTTTAAAGGCAAAAAATTTGTGCAGTTTGTAGCAAGCAGACGGCTTAAGCATGTTTCGCTGGCAGCTTCTAAAACCCTGATGGAAATTTCAAGCGGAAGCTATGAACTGAGCATCAATGCTGATGGCGAGTTTGTTATTAGAGATTATAAAAACGGCGGCATCAAGAGGGAAACCTCAACGCTATCGGGGGGCGAGCTCTTTCTTGCCTCATTGGCATTAGCACTGGCTTTATCCAATCAGATCCAGTTGACAAATGATGCCCCGCTAGAGCTGTTCTTTCTGGATGAAGGCTTTGGAACGCTTGATGACAACTTACTAGAAGAAGTTATATCGGCACTCGAAAACCTGCAAAGTACAAGAAGAGCCATAGGACTGATCAGCCATGTGACAGAAATTAAAAATCGGGTGCCAATTAAACTGATGGTTGAACCGGCACAGATGGGCAAACACGGCAGTAAAGTACATATCGAGCTGAGCTAAACCTGTCACTTTGTTGACTGGAGAGACACTTGTTATGATATCATGAAAGAACTGAAAGAGAAGTTATCGAAAAAAAACTAAAAAGTGTATGTTTTTTCCAAAAAAAGAATTCTACAATCTTGTATACTTCACTTAAACACATAGTAAAACATTAAGGAGGTAGCATGATATGAAGCGTAAGATGAAGCAATGGGTTCAGGAAATGATTGACAATCCAGTTAAAAAGGCTATGCCGGTACTGTCTTTCCCCGCAATTGGGCTGATGGGTATTACGGTAAAGGATCTGATATCCAGTAGTGAGTTGCAAGCAGAGGGTATGAAAAAGGTGGCAGACCGTACTGATGCGGCAGCATCGGTCAGTTTGATGGATTTATCAGTAGAGGCTGAGTGCTTTGGTTCCGAGATAAGATTTTCAGATGAGGAGGTGCCAACAGTCATCGGAAGCATTGTAGATACGCAGGAAACAGCAGAAGCGTTGGTGGTTCCTGAAATCGGAAGTGGACGCACCGGTATTTATATCGAGGCGATCAAAAAGGCAGTGAAGCTAATTGAAGACCGGCCTGTTTTGGCAGGTGCAATCGGGCCTTTTTCTCTTGCCGGAAGATTGATGGATGTAACTGAAGCGATGGTATACTGTTATGAAGAACCGGATATGGTTCATATAGTCCTTGATAAGGTTACTGAATTCATTATTCGCTATGCAAATGAATATAAAAAGGTGGGTGCCAATGGAATTGTTTTGGCGGAACCGTTGGCAGGGCTTCTGTCACCGGATTTGGCCAGAGAGTTTTCGGCTATGTATATTAAGAAGATCATTGATGCCGTACAGGATGATGAGTTTATCGTCGTATATCATAACTGCGGTAATTGTACCATCCAGCAAATCGACTCAATCATTGAGACAGGCAGCTTGTTCCTGCACTTTGGAAATGCCATTAATATGGCTGAGATGATGCCGCATATACCATCAGATATCATAGCGGCAGGAAACGTTGATCCGGCAGGACAGTTTCGAAATGGCACAGCGGCGTCTGTTAAGGAAGCGACGAAGAGTGTTATGGATGCTTGCTGTAAGTATCCGAACTTTGTCATCTCTTCCGGATGTGATATCCCACCGCTTTCTAAGTGGGAAAATATTGATGCATTTTTTGAAGCGGTAAATGATTATTACAAATAAAAGTTCTGAAGAGAACACTATAGCCCCTATCCCTTAAACTCATTAATGTAAGAGGAGAGTTTTTATGTCAATATCCATGAGAGAAAGAATGGCAAAAGGAATGCTTTTTACCGATATGTGCGAAGGACTTCCAGAAGAAAGACTACAAGGAAAAGAATTGATGTATGATTTTAATAATACACGTCCTTGCGAAGAAGAAAAAAGAATAACTCTTATGAATAAAATGTTTGGCAAAATCGGGAAAAATTCATGGGTTGAACCGCCTGTTCATTTTGCCTACGGTAAAAATATTTTTATCGGAGATAATTTTTATGCTAATTTTAATTTTACTGTTGTTGATGATTATATTATAATGATTGGTGATAACGTATTGATTGCGCCTAATGTTACTATTTCCGTAACAGGACACCCTGTCCACTGTGAACTGAGGAAAGCCGGAGAAATGTATTCTTTCCCCGTAACAATCGGTAATAATGTGTGGATTGGCAGTAATGTTGTTATAAATCCCGGTGTTACAATTGGAGAAAATTCAGTTATTGGCGCAGGGAGTGTGGTGACAAAAGATATACCCCCCGATGTAGTTGCCGCTGGGGTTCCTTGTAAAGTTATAAGAGAAATAAACGACAGGGATAAGGAATATTATTATAAAAATTTTAAAATTGAGTAGGCTTTGTCTTTAGATCCTTACCGGAACTGCTTTGGCGTGAGCCCAGTATATTTTTTAAAAACCTTAGAGAAGTAGCTCTGGTCTTCAAAGCCGATCGCAATGGCGATATCAATAATCGAAAAATCGGTATTAGCAAGAAGGCGCTTGCTTTCCTCTATTCGCACCATATTCAGATATTCCTTAAAGGAAGACCCGATCGAGCTTTTAAACATCTTTGAAAAGTAGGAAGGGTGGAGGTGCACATGCATCGCAACATCTTCTAGGGATAAGGATTCGTTAAAATGGGTCGAGATATAAATCATGGCTTTTCGAATCAACTCACTGTTTTTCGAAGGGATATAGTTAAACAGGCTCTCGGAGAAGGTTTCAACGATCTCCTGTAGATGGTAACACAAGGTATCCATTGAATCAATGAGTTGTATGCTCTTTAGAAATTGGTTGTTTAGTTTAAGGATATTGTCGGTTGGGGCGCCCCCTTCGATGGCCGTGCGTGACAATAAGGAGCAGAGCTCAATGGCTCTGGTCTTAACAATTTCTAAACTATTACCCTCGGAAAATAGCACATATCCAAGCAGGTCATTTAATATCGCATTGGCCGCCCGTCCGTCGCCAAGCTTGACTTTATGAATCAGCTCTTTTTCTTTGTCGTAAGGATAGGAATCAGAGCTGATATTTTCTGCTTTGTAGCGCTGAATTGATTCGTTGATTAGAGATTGCTGCAGAAATTTCTGATTATTATGCTTTAATTCCTCTTTGCTGCCGTCGATTAGATTGGCAAACATATAATAAAGCAATTTGCTGATATGGCTTACCTTCGCAGGCATAATAATTGGAATGTCATTAGCCTCATCATAGAGCTCAAGTGCTGAAGCGGTGGGGATGTCATATTTTTCCACAAGTTCGGATATTAATACGGAATCAGGAGTATTCATCAGAAAAGGACCAACAAGAATAGAGCCTAAAAAAGTCTTCTTGGAAATGAGTGGAAATACAATATGATTGAGGTTAGCATGGCATTCGAAAATGTAAGGCTCTCCTAGGGAGATGGCTTTTTGGCCTGCCGACATATGCATCCTTTCACAGCTATCAGTTAGTGGCAGGTAGTCTTTGAGGTAGCAGCAGAAACTAGAAGTCTGTCCGCTGTCCGTCAGGAAGCTGCCTTGCTCGTCAATAACCTGAACCGGTAACTGCATACATGCAAAAAAAGTATCAATCATTGATTGCAGTGTGTCTTTGGGCACGATGGAATATAGTAAAGGTTTCATCTGAAATCCTCCCGAATGTTTATATTTACTATTTTATCACATTTTCAAATAAAGTGGGGGATTTTTGCTTTTTGTAAAACACATATTGAAATAATTTGTGTACTTGGTATACTAGAAGTATATGATATATGCGGGAGGGTACTATGAAAAAAAGGAAGAGAACTCATATTCAAAGAAGTGAGCAAGTTATTTTGATTGCATTACTGTTGATGGGCATTTTAGGCGGAACAACTTATTTTTTTACAAAGCAAACTGTAAAGACTGCCGATAGAATAGAACAGACGCAAAACAATATCGTTCGGTCAGGGGAATCTGTGGCTGAATCTAAATCTGAACCTGAGATAGTGACAACTCAGGCTTCGATTATCGCAGTAGGTGATAATCTAATGCATATGCCGGTGGTCAATGGTGGTCTTTTAGAAGATGGAACCTATAATTATGTCAGTTATTTCGATCCACTTCGGACAGAAATTGAATCGGCGGATATTGCGGTTATTAACCAGGAAACTATTTTAGGCGGAGCCGAGTTTGAATATTCCGGTTATCCCACATTTAACTCTCCTCAGGAGATGGGAGATGCTTTAGCAACGGTGGGTTTTGATGTGGTTTTACAGGCGACTAATCATAGCATGGATAAAGGCTCTGACGGCATTCGGAGCGCCATGTCATTCTGGCAAACGAAGCATCCGGATATGATAACATTGGGTCTTAATGAATCTGTCGAAGAGCAGTCAGAAATTGCCATGATCGAGAGGAATGGGATAAGCTTTGCATTGTTAAACTATACATATGGATTAAATGGTATTGAGCTGCCATCTGACAAACTGTATTTAGTCAACTTATTGGATGAAACTATGGTAGCCGAACATATTGAGAAGGCTAAGAATATGGCTGATTGCGTGATTGTATTTCCGCATTGGGGAACTGAGTATATGACAGAACCAGATAGTTATCAGCTGGAGTGGAACGATTTCTTTGCAGAACATGGTGTTGATATTGTCATTGGGTCGCACCCGCATGTGGTACAACCTGTTGAATGGGTAGACCGACCAGATGGGAAGAAGATGCTGGTGTATTACTCTCTTGGCAATTTTATTTCACGACAGAAAGATGCCAATAATATGCTCGGAGGGATGGCTAAGATTACGGTGGAAAAGACCGGGGATGACATTGAAGTCACTCATGGAGGGATAACGCCATTGGTCACACATTATGAATCCGAAGGGCAATGGAATTTTGCGGTGTACAAGCTCAGTGAGTATACTCAGTCTCAGGTAGAGACTCATGGAATACAAGCTCATGATGAACGTTTTACACTTGATTACCTTAATGAATTGGCACAACGCATTTTAGGCGAATACATAGAATGACTTTGGGGTCATGGTATTAGAGAATATTTATGGTGTCGATGTGTAATCCCGGCAGGGATTACATTCTCTCAATTAAGTATACTGCTAGGAACAATTATTTTCAGATGCGGATGCAAGCTTGCAGAAATACAAGGGGGATTGGTCATGTGATGTTCAGTCAATTCTATAGACCGCAGGGAAAAAGCATTGAAACATTTAGATGCTCTCTATGAGTGAACAAGAAGCAGAAAAGCTTATCCGAATGATCCCTGCCCCTGTGTGGGAAAAAGTATAAAAGGTGCTGTGGGAAAAATAGGTGACCCATAGCGAGTCAGGCAGCAAGAATCATGTGCTTCTTTATAAAAGGCTGGCTTCATGCAGTAAAACATCATGCTGTTTAAAAAACTCAACGTACTCAGTTTTGGGTGTCCGATCAGTAATAACATAGTGCAAATCGGTGAGACGGCAGTACGTCATTAAAGTAAATACTCCGAATTTAGTGTGATCTGCCAATAAGATATGGGTTTTACTATTGGCGATCACTGTTTTTTTAATAAGATATTCTTCGTAGGTAGCGTTGGTCAGACCATTTTCGATGGTAATGCCAGTACAGCACATAAAGGCCTTATTAATGTTATATGTTTTTAAGTAAAATTCCGCTTCATTTCCTACAAATGACAGAGTGTCCCTTTTAAGCATTCCAGCCAGGGAAATAATGTTCAAGTTTGGATAGGGTATTGCCTTTAATGATATTTGGAGGCTATTTGTTATAATAGTACAGTGTTTATCAGAAATATAATCAATTAAATTTTGACTAGTTGTGCCCGTATCAATATAGATGGTATCATTATCATCTACTAAAGAAGCAGCGTATTTGCAGATCGCATCCTTTTCCTTCTTAAGAATAGTACTTCTTGAGGAAAATGGTGTGATGGTATTCAAATGAGTAGCATCATCTGAGGCGATAACGCCACCGTACACCTTTTTAATTGTTCCCCGATCCGCTAGGAAATTAATGTCTCTGCGAATGGTATTTTTAGATACCTTAAATGCTTCGCATAACACGTCCAAAGTGACTTTCTTATTTTCTATAATATAGTTTTCTACTAAGTCGATGCGTTCTATTCTCATAATTATTAGTAACTCCTTTTTATTGATTATAGTATGTTTTGGGTTAGTTGTGAATAGTTTATTGTTAACAATATGAATAATGTCAATGGTAGCGTGAACATCATCTGAAAGTGTTGACAATATGATCTTATAATGATAAACTTACTCATTATATAACTATAAGATGATCACAAGATAATCAAATTGTGACATTATGAAAGCAACCTGGAAACCAATGATAGTATTAAGGATTGAGGAGACAGAGGAATATGGCGATTGTAAAGATGAGTGATTTGTTAATGCATGCGGAGAAACAGAATATAGGTTGTGGTGCCTTTAGCGTAGGCAATATGGAAATGGTGATGGGAGCCATTAAGGCTGCGGAAGAATTAAATACACCAATTATCCTGCAGATCGCTGAAGTTAGGTTAAGCCATTCGCCTTTAGAACTCATAGGTCCATTGATGGTTAGCGCAGCCAAAGCCTCTAAGGCTTTAGTGGCAGTGCATCTAGATCATGGCCTAACTTTTGAAACGATTAAAAGAGCATTGGAAATTGGTTTTACATCCGTTATGCTAGACGCATCAAGGGAACCTTTTGAAAAAAATATTGAGATGACTAAAAAAGTGGTAGCGATTGCACGGGAATATAATGCGGCTACTGAAGCGGAGTTGGGACTTGTTGGAGGTAGTGAGGATGGAAGCAGTGACCATGGCGTACGCTGCACCAATCCGGCAGATGCAAAAGTGTTTTGCGAGCAGACAGGAATCGATGCATTGGCAGTTGCCGTTGGTAATGCTCATGGGAATTATCCTGTTGCCCCAACCCTAGAGTTTGAAGTATTGAATGATATCCGTAAAAAAGTTGCCGTTCCGTTAGTATTGCATGGAGGAAGTGGAATAACAGAGCTTGATTTTCATCGCTCAATTTCATTAGGAATTCGAAAAGTCAACATTGCAACAGCTAGTTTTCAGTCGCTGACGCAAAAAGCAGAAGAATATTTACTAAGCGCCGAAAAACATGATTACTTTGGTTTAAATGAAGCGATGGTACAGGGGACATATGAGAACGTGAAGAATCATATCCGAATATTCAAAAATCTACTAGGTAAATAATTAACAATTTCGAAAAAATGAAATATACTTAACAGGGTAGCTGTCTGCTTTTTAAGGGGGCGGCTATTTTTTTGCTGTTATATTTTTGTATATTTTTAGTTGATACTTAGTATAAAATGCTTCACAATTGCCAAACAATATTTGACTTGCAACTTTTCTTGGTTGTAAATATAATTATTATATAAACAATTCTAAATAATTCATGAATTATTCTAAAAAAATGGTAATAATTACTAAATTAAAATGAAAGGAGAAAAATGGAAAATAAAGCGAATGACATCAAAAAAGAAATTGTATACTATTCTAAAATTTTAGACGAAAAAGGTCTTGTCAATTCATTGGAGGGAAATCTTTCTATTCTTGATAGAGAGACTGACAAATTCTATATCACGCCATCCAGAATCAGAAAATCGCTTTTAAATGAAGATATGATTGCGGTATTAAAAGATGATGTGCAAATCAGTGGCAGCATGAAATATTCCAGTGAATATCTATTGCACAAGGCGGCGCTGCGGGCAAGACCTGATTGCAATGCAGCCCTTCATACCCATGCGCCCCATCTGACAGCATTTGCATACTGTCATAAAGATATCGAGATGAGCTGCTCCACAACGTTTGCTGTGTTATTCGAGAATCTGATTCCATGTTTGCCCTATGGGGAGGCGGGAACCGTTCATATCGCAGATGGTATTGAAGAGGTAATCAAAGACCATGCCCTCATATTGCTGGGAAATCACGGTTGTATCAGTGTCGGAAAGACAATGGAGGAGGCGGTGAGTCTCATGGAGGCGGCAGAAGAAGTTATGAAGATTTATCTTCATACAAAAAGTATCGGCAATGTATGCAATATTCCTGACCATTATCTGGAATCGCTTTTTGAGAATCACCCATCCAGTGTTAGGAATAGATACAAATAGAAAATAGAGAGGAGAATGATAAGAAAATGAAAGCAGCATTAATGTATGGTTCTGGAGACATTCGTGTTGAAGAAATGAGTAAACCGGAATGTCCCAAAGGAGGGTTAGTTTTAAAAGTAGTGGCGGTAGGGCTTTGTGGTTCGGATATCAGGAATATGACGACTGATTCCAGGAAAGGAAAGTATCCCCATGTTTTTGGCCATGAAACTGTGGGGATTGTTGATGAGATCGATGAAGCACAGAAAGAATATCAGGTGGGAGACCGGCTGTATGTATACCCGGAAGCTCACTGCCTGCATTGTGAATACTGCAGAAGCGGGCACAATGAGCTCTGTGATGCCCCTATTGACGTTCTTTCGACTCAAGGCAGCTTTGCCGATTATGTTGCCATATCGGCCGAGCAGCTTGCCCGGGATGCTGTTTTTACCATTCCGGATGGTGTTGATTTTCAAAGCGCCTCATTGGGAGAACCATTATCTTCCGTGTATGCCTGTCAGGAAAATATTAATGTCAAACTTGGTGATACTGTGGTCATTATCGGCGCAGGTCCCATTGGCTGCTTCCATTCACAGCTTGCGAAGCTGCGGGGAGCTAAAAAAGTCATTATGATTGAGATTAATGATAACCGCCTGAATATGGCGAAAGAATTTGGCGTAGATGAGATAATCAATAGCACTAAAGAGGATCCTCTTGAAGCAGTAAAAAGATATACGGGTGGCGAGGGCGCCGACAAGGTAATTTCTGCTAATCCTTCGACGCAGGCACAATCACAGAGTGTTTACATGGTAAGAAAAGGCGGTACTGTTGTATTTTTTGGAGGGGTGCCAAAAGGAAAACTGACGGAAATTGATTCGAATTATGTCCATTATAATGGGATCTGGATTTACGGCCACTACGGTGCGAATAGCATGCAGGTACAAAAGTCCTTTGAATTGGCGATTTCTGATAAGTTTCCGACGGATAAGTTTATTACTCATGTATTACCGCTTAGTGAAATCAACAAAGGCATTACATTAATGAAAACTGGAGAAGCCATTAAGGTAGTTATACTGCCTAATTAAAAACAAAAGAAAGGGTGAACAAAATGTCAAAAGGAATGGTAAAAATATTGGTTGCGTGTGGTAGTGGGGTTGCTACTTCAACGGTCGCACAGGAGGCTGTAAAAAAAATATTGGCGGAGGCGAAAATACCGGCAAAAATTTATAAAAGCACAATGTCGGAGATACCTTCAAAAGCACCAGATGTTGATGTTATTATGGTGACGACTAATTACCGTAATTCGGTAGATAAACCGGTAATCAAGGTGTTCGGATTGATTTCGGGAATCGGGGAGGCTGCTATTAAAAAAGAAATTATAGAAACCTGTAACGGTCTATTAGGAAAGGAGTAAATGTATGCAAGCACTATTAAATGTTGTTCAGGGAATTATTAACATGGGTGCTGTTGTTATGCTCCCGCTCGTCATATGTTTGTTGGGATTGCTGTTTCGCATGAAATTAGGAGCAGCGATAAAAGCCGGTTTATTTGTTGGAATTGGCTTCCAGGGTTTAGGTCTTGTTATCGGGCTTTTGACATCGACCATAACCCCAGTAACCGTGTATTATGAAGCTATGGGAGGCGGCTTTACGACTACAGATCTGGGTTTCGCCACTGTCGGGGCAGCTTCTTGGACTGTTCCTTTTGCTCCGATAGCAGTTCCGCTAATTATTATTGCAAACCTTATATTACTTAGGACAAAGCTGACGACAGTTATGAACATAGACATTTGGAATTATATCCATTTCTTGATTCCAGGAGCCTTGGCGTATGCGCTTTTTGGAAGTGCGGTACTGGGTCTTGTGATTACGGTTGGACTATCTGTTGTTACGCTGTTTGTGGCACAAGTGATTGCGCCTAAATGGCAGGAGTACTTTGGACTTGAAGGAACAACTTGCTCAACGCTTTCCTTTATTACATATATGTACCCTCTGTCATGGCTGATTAATAAACTGATCGATAAAATACCCGGGGTTCGGAATATTGATGTTAATATGGATAAGCTGTCAAGCAAGCTAGGCTTTTTTGGAGATACTGCTTTTGTAGGACTAGTCGTCGGAGTCTTTTTAGGAGTGCTTACCAGACAGGATGTCACCACCGTTTTAGGAATGGGCATGGGAGTGGCCAGTGTGCTTATATTAATTCCCCGGATGGTCTCTCTCATGATGGAAGGCTTGACACCAATCGGAAGAGCGGCAAGTTCATATATGAAGAAGCATCTAGGAGAAGATGCCGAGCTTATCATTGGCATGGATGTGGCACTTGGTTTAGGGGATCCTGCCTGTATAACCAGTACGGCGATTTGTATTCCGCTTACGATTCTATTTGCATTTATCATTCCTAATATGACATATTTCCCGATCCCTCTCTTAGGCATCGTATGCTATACGACGGTTATGTGTGTTCTGGCAAGTAAAGGGAATTTGCTGAGAAGCTTGATTTGCTCTGCTGTGTCTATGTTCATTATAACTTTTTGCGCCAATCTGTTTGCGCCAGAAGCGACATTGATGATGGGTGTTACAGGTCTTGAGGTTGAAGGAATGGTTACTGATGGGTATTGGGGGTTCAATCTGCCTAATATAGTATTGTCACTGATTTATAGATTATTTGGTGTTTAAGATGAATAATGCCATATATAGGAAAAGAGGCCAAAATGGGTAATAGTAAAACAATTGGCATTCAAGGAGATGCAAAGGATTGGGAAGAGGCTATCCGTTTGTGCGGCAAAGCTTTATTAGAAAATGGATACGTAGATCAGGCTTTTGTCGAGGGCTGCGTTAACCGGGAAAAAGAGTATCCGACCGGTCTTCCTAGCACAATCCCTGTAGCAATACCTCACTTTCAATCGCCAGGAATCAAAGAAAACAGTATATGTGTGTTGAGGTTGAATCAACCGATCATGTTTTATCGCATGGATTCAAGCGATGAATGTATTGAGACAAATCTTATCTTTAATCTGGCAATAAAAGGTTCGGACAATCACTTGGAGTATTTGCAGGCGTTAATGACTTTTCTTATGGACGAAGACAAATTGCGAATCTGTGTCGAACAACCAATGGAAGAGGTTTTGCAGCTTATCAAGGAGACTATTACCTAGTGTACTGTCTACTGGTGATGAAGGCAGGTGGAGATATGAAAAAGAGAAGTGCGGATATACTTCTAGACTTATTAGAGACTAGAAAGAAAATATGCTTTGATAAATTATCGGAGCAATACCAGGTTTCCGAACGGACATTGAGAAAGGATATCAAGGAAATTAATGACTTTTTGGAAACCATTGGTCAATGCGATCTTCAAATTGATGTTAATGGTAAGATAACTCTTGACAAAACCGCTGATTGCCAAGTGATTCGTGACGAGCTGTATAAGATTGATTTATATATGTACCGAATGATGCAAGCGGAACGATGTATTTATATAATTGTTCTGCTTGCCACTCAAATAGGTTATATGACTATGGAAAAAATAGCCGAAGAATTATTTGTCAGCCGCCTCACGGTAATTAACGACATAGAGCTTGTGAAACAGCAGCTTAAGGACTTTGACATCGAAACAAAAACTAAAAGCAGCAAGGGCATTTTCATCCAATACAAGGAAGAAAACCTTCGCCTTCTGCTGATTAGCTTGTTTCACAAAATCATTACAAATGTGCGCAATAAAGGGATTTTTCAGCAAATTATTCTTCGAAAGCTCAATGAAAAATACCCTTTGCCACAATTTGTGAAATACATACAACAATTTGAAATCAATAACGATCTGTTGCTTAATGAAACTGTCTTCTATCAAAATGCCTTATATTTATCTGTTGCCTTTAACCGGATGGCAACAGGTAAATATATAATTAGTAAACAAGAGCATGTTGAAAATGGAGATAATTATGCTGAAGATTTACTGAATTTTATATCCTTTCAGATCGGTGTCGGCATTAATGAAAATGAAAAACTGTTTTATAAACAATATATTATGAGGAATCATCTGGATGCAATCACAAAAAAAGGTAAGGATGCAGAGCTTTCTAGTATTATTATTTATTTTCTTTCAAAAATTGGCAATGAAATCGACATTCCTTTTCAAGAGGATCGGTTATTGCTCCAATCTTTATTGCAGCATATAAAAAGTGTGATTGGTCAGGACGAATTCTATATTGATATTGACGAAGAGGAAGCGCCGTCTGAATATCAAGAGATTTTTGGGGCAGTCAGAAAGCATGTCTATATATTAGAACGCTATTTAAACGAATCCTTAACGGATAACATGATGAAAGCAATTGTTATCCATATTTGCGCTTCCCTCATTCGCAGCCGTGCCGATATTGAAAAATTGTCTGTCCTGATTGCTTGTCCGGGAAGCGTTGCAACCGGCAAGCTGTTAGAGGCACAGGTTAAGAATTATTTTGATTTTAATATTGTCGGTGTAGTGCCGGTGAGGCGTGTTTACGATGAAGTGGAGACAAAAGGTAATATTGTGGATTTTGTTATATCTACTGTTGCTATAGAAAACCTGACATGTCCCATTCTTATGGTAAATCCGGTTTTGGAAATCAATGACTTGAATGCCATTCAAAAGCAAGCCTTTATATTAGGCAGACTGATCAGCAGAAATAATGGCGGTACGGTCCAGAATGAAAGTCAGACAAAACTTAAAAAGATGCTGACTGCAAATCATATTGTGATATCTAATGAGATGCTTTCATATGAAGAAGGCATAAGGCTTGTAGGGAGCATATTGGGAAAAGAATACTATACCGTGTCATATATAGATAAAATGCTTGAAAACGTAAAAAAATACGGACCCTATATCATCTTAAGCCCAGGAGTGGCGCTAGCGCATGCGAGTGCTGAAAATGGCGTTCACAAAGAAGGGTTAAGCTTATTAGTATCTAAAAAAGGCATTGTGTTTGATGGTGATGTTAAGGTGTACTTATTGTTTTGCTTCTGCACCAGAGGGGATGAGACATATTTAGAATTGTTTCATGAAATTATGGACTTAGGCAGAAGCGAAAGAGTAGAAAAAGTCATTCAAAAACATGATTGCGAGGGCGTATATAAGGAGTTGATAACAGGAACGTGATTTTGCTTCTGTTCACCTAGTAAAAACAACAAAAAACAATAAAAAAATGTTGGAATCGTGTTGACATTTGGATTGGTGTGTACTATAATGAAGTAAAATCACATAAAACAACTATTTAAACTCGCAATATTCACATAAACAGTCACATGTGTGAAAGAAAGGAGGCTTATGAAATCTTATAACACCGACAGTATCAACAAGTCAGAACGTATCCCTTTTTTGGTTGACCATCTATATGCAGCGATGCCTGAAATCGAATCGGCAAGAGCTATGCTTCTTACTAAATCCTATCAACAAACAGAGGATCAACCGATGATTATCAGAAGAGCCAAGGCATTTGCTCATGTTCTTGAGAACATACCCATTATTATACGTGAGCGGGAGTTAATTGTTGGAAGCTCTACTCTAGCGCCAAGAGGATGCCAGACATATCCTGAATTTTCTTATGAATGGCTTGAGGCGGAATTCGATACGGTAGAATCAAGAAGTGCCGACCCGTTTTATATTTCAGAGAAGACGAAAGAAGAATTAAGAAAACAGCATCCCTATTGGAGGGGTAAGACAACCAGTGAATTGGCGACCTCATATATGACCCCTGAAGCAATCGAGGCAATAGATCATCATGTATTTACGCCGGGCAACTACTTTTATAACGGCGTAGGACACGTAACGGTCCAATATGAGAAAGTGCTGTCAATTGGTTATGAAGGAATTATTAAAGAAGCCGAAGCTAAACTTAAGCAATGCAGTGTGGGAGACGGTGACTATGTAGTGCGTTCTAGTTTTCTTAAGGCCGTGATTATCAGCTGCAAGGCCGCCATTACATATGCTAAGCGATATAGGGCTCTGGCAAAAGAGGAAGCCAATAAATGTCAGGACATATCCCGCAAGGAGGAGCTGCTTGCGATTTCTGAGAATTGTGGGCGGGTGCCGGCCAAAGGAGCCGAAAGCTTTTATGAGGCATGTCAGAGCTTTTGGTTTGTTCAGCAGCTTATTCAGCTGGAATCAAGCGGACACTCTATTTCACCCGGACGCTTTGACCAGTATATGTTTCCTTACTATAAGAAGGATGTAAGTAATGGGTTGATTAAAAGAGAATTTGCCCAGGAATTATTGGATTGTATATGGGTAAAGTTTAACGATTTGAACAAGTGCCGAGATGCCAAGAGTGCTGAAGGCTTTGCCGGCTACAGCCTCTTTCAGAATCTGATTGTTGGCGGGCAGGATAAAGATGGGCAAGATGCGACTAACGATTTGTCATTCATGTGCATTGAAGCCTCAAGACACGTATTTTTGCCACAGCCATCGCTTTCGATCAGGGTATGGAATGGTTCTCCTCACGAGCTTTTGATTGCCGCCGCTGCGCTAACCAGAACGGGAATTGGCTTGCCGGCTTATTATAATGATGAGGTGATTATTCCGTCATTGCTTAATCGCGGCTTAACCCTTGAAGATGCCCGAAGCTATAACATCATCGGCTGTGTCGAACCGCAAAAAGCAGGTAAAACAGAAGGGTGGCATGACGCCGCATTCTTTAATATGTGCCGTCCGCTAGAATTGGTATTTTCTAACGGCATAGATAAAGGCGAGCAGATCAGTATTCAGACAGGGCGAGTGGAAGATATGACTACCTTTGATGAATTCTATGATGCTTACAAGAAGCAGATGGATTATCAGATATCCTTACTGGTGAATGCAGATAATGCCATTGATGTGGCTCATGCCAGGAGATGTCCGCTCCCATTCCTTTCTTCTATGGTAGATGATTGTATAAAGCGGGGGCTAAGCGTCCAGGAAGGCGGTGCGATCTATAACTTCACCGGTCCGCAGGGCTTTGGCATTGCTAATATGGCAGATTCCCTATATGCGATCAAGCGAATTGTGTTTGAAGAGAAGAAGCTGACACTGACAGAATTTAAGAGGGCTTTGGCGCTTAATTATGGAAAGGGCTTTGACGCTATATTCGCTGCCGAGACAGCTGAGGGTATTGTTAGGGAGCTTAAGCTTGCTGGGCAGAATATCAGCGAAGCCCAAGTCGCTGAGATTGTTAAAAATATTTTAAGTACGAAGGTTTCTGACAAAGAAAGAGAAGGCTATGAGCGACTGCTTGATATGATAGAAGAAATACCTAAATATGGCAATGACGAACCAGAGGTAGATGCCCTTGCAAGGGATGTGGCTTATACTTACACCAAGCCGATGGAAACCTATCATAATCCCCGCGGCGGCCGCTATCAGGCCGGACTTTATCCGGTCTCTGCCAATGTACCTCTCGGTGCCGAAACAGGCGCAACCCCCGATGGACGCCTTGCCCATACGCCCTTAGCGGATGGTGTGTCACCATCGGCAGGAAAGGATGTCAATGGTCCAACGGCAGCAGCTAACTCAGTTGCAAAGCTAGATCATGGGATTGCCTCCAATGGCACACTATTTAATCAGAAGTTCCACCCTTCGGCACTAAGCGGAGAAAGAGGGCTAGATAACTTCATTGCACTGATCCAGGCGTTCTTTGACCAAAAGGGAAGCCACATGCAGTTTAATGTAGTGGATCGAGATACACTTAAGGATGCGCAGAAGAATCCTGATAAGTATAAGCATTTGGTTGTGCGGGTAGCTGGATACAGCGCACTATTTACCACATTATCTCGATCCCTACAAGATGATATCATCAACCGCACGGAGCAGGGGCTATAAAGGCTTGACAGGAGGAACCATGAAACACCATCAAACAAAAGGAAGAATATTTGATATCCAGCGATTTTCAATCCATGACGGAACGGGTATTAGAACTATTATATTTTTAAAAGGCTGTATATTTAAGTGCCGGTGGTGCTGCAATCCTGAATCACAGAATTATCAGATTGAGACTATGAAAGTTCATGGCAAGGACAAAGTCATCGGCAGGGATGTAACGGTGGAAGAGATGATCACAGTCATTACAAAAGATCGTCCCTATTACCGCCGGTCAGGCGGGGGCTTAACCCTTTCCGGCGGAGAGTGTTTATGCCAGCCGGAATTTGCCAGAGATATACTAAGAGGCGCTAAGGAAGCCGGCATATCTACAGCAATTGAAAGCATGGGCGGCGTTCCCTATGCAACGATCGAGATGATTTTACCTTACCTGGATACATACCTGCTGGATATAAAGCATATTAACGCAGCTAAGCATAAGCTGTTTACGGGAAGAAGCAATGAGCTGATCCTTGAAAATGCAAGGAAGATAGCAACGTCTAATCAAACGGAATTAATTATCCGGGTTCCGGTCATTCCGACATTCAACGAAAGACCGGAAGAAATTAAAGCGATTGCGCTTTTTGCCAATAAGCTTCCTGGGGTTGAGAGAATATGCCTGCTTCCCTATCACAGGCTGGGGCAGGATAAATATGAAGGGTTGGAACGAGAATATCCGATGAAGGATATTTTGCCTCCCACCAATGAATATATGGAATCATTAAAGCGAATAGTAGAAGCATCGACAGCTTTAATATGCCAGATTGGAGGTTAGCTTGGATACAGGAGTGAAGCAGAGAATTGTACAAGAATTAGTTCCCGGTAAGCAGATAACGCTTGCCCATATAATTGCTAACCCTGATCAGGCGCTTTATCAGCAGCTAGGTCTTAAGATAGATATTAGCAATGGAGGCCAGGCTATTGGGGTCCTGACCATCAGTCCGGCGGAGACCGCAATCATTATCGCCGATATCGCAATTAAGTCGGCTGGAGTGCGATTGGGGTTTCTGGACAGATACTTAGGCTCGTTAATTATAACTGGCACTGTTTCGGAAGTAGAAGCAGCCATCCAGGCAATTATTGATTACTCAGATGAAAAGCTTAGCTTTGCCATCTGTGATATTACAAGAACATAGACAATATTAGGAGGAAACGTTATGCAAAACGAATATGAAATCAAGAAGCAGATTTGTGAAATTGGAAAAAGGATTTATAACAGAAACATGGTGGCGGCCAATGATGGAAATATTTCTGTTAAATTAAATAAGAATGAATTTCTTTGTACCCCCACTGGTGTTTCGAAGGGCTTTATGACACCGGAGTATATTTGTAAGGTGGATGCAAAAGGAAATATCCTGCAGGCGAATAACGGTTTTAAGCCATCGTCAGAAATCAAAATGCACTTAAGAGTCTATGAAAAGAGAGAAGATGTCGGTGCAGTCGTTCATGCCCATCCAACCTTTGCGACTAGCTTTGCTATTGCTGGCATTCCCTTGACCCAGCCGATTATGCCGGAAGCTGTAATCGCTCTTGGTTGCGTGCCAATCGCTGAGTATGGCACACCTTCAACAATGGAGATCCCTGATAATGTGGAGAAATATCTGCCTTATTATGACGCTGTCTTATTAGAAAGCCATGGTGCCCTGACATGGAGCGGCGATTTGCTGTCTGCTTATCATAAAATGGAATCAGTGGAGTTTTATGCTGAGCTGTTGTATAAGTCAAGAGCACTTGGCGGACCTAAGGAATTTGATGGACCAACGGTGCAGAGATTATATGAAATCAGAAGACAAATGGGATTGCAGGGTAAGCATCCTGCGGATTTATGCCAGAATAAGGACGGCCAGAATTGCCATAGCTGCGGCAGCTGTAACCCGAACCTTAAATCAGACGCTAAAGGCAATGAAGATATGGTCGCTGCGATAACCAAGAAGGTTATGGAGCAGCTGGGGCTCTAAGGCTGAAAGAAAAGACAGGTGTAAAAGATGGATGAAGAATTGGTCACCAAAGTTGTCCAGGCAGTTATAAAGGAAAGTGCCAGAGAGAAAAAGATGACCCTACAGCTTGCCGAGGCTCTGATTAAAAAGGTTGAAGTACAGGCCAAGCATATGGGTGTGCCTGTCGTCATAGCCGTCTCCGATGCAGCTGCCAGACCGGTAGCCATTCATTGCATGGATGGCGCCTACATCGGAAGCTATGACATTGCCTTGAATAAAACCTTCACTTCAGTGGGATTTAAAATGTCCACCGAGCAATTGGGAAAGCTAAGCCAGCCGGGGCAGTCTCTATATGGAGTACAGTTTACCAATGGCGGCAAGGTTGTTATTTTAGGCGGCGGGGAACCCCTTATGTCGGGAGATACGATGATTGGAGCTGTTGGCATCAGTGGAGGCACAGCTAGCCAGGATACGGCATTGGCTGTTATAGCAAAGAAAATATTTGAAATGGAGGTGATTTTGTGCAAATAGATGAAAGTATGGTTCGTGTCGTCGTCCGTGAAGTGCTTAAAAAGATGCCGGAGAAAAAGCCCCAAGATGCTGGACATGGTGTATTTGATAGCATTGATGAGGCGGTCGATGCGGCTAAGATAGCTGGAAAAACGGTCAGAAGGATGACTATGGATCAGAGAGAGAAAATTATTTCGATAATCCGCAGGAAAACCATTGAAAATGCCGAGGATTTTGCGCACATGGGTGTGGCAGAGACGGGCATGGGGAATATCGGGCACAAAATCCTAAAGCACCGTCTTGTGGCTGAAAAAACGCCGGGAACAGAAGATATTACAACAAGTGCTTGGTCTGGCGACAGAGGTCTAACCTTAGTGGAGATGGCGCCTTTTGGGGTCATTGGTGCGATAACACCATGTACAAATCCAAGTGAAACAATTATCTGCAATACCATCGGCATGCTCGCAGCTGGGAATACTGTTGTATTCAATCCCCACCCGGCGGCGATTAAGACCTCGATCTACGCAATTAATATGCTGAATGAAGCTTCTATCGAAGCAGGAGGACCTGATCATATCGCTTGTACGATTGAAAATCCGACGATAGAATCCAGTGCCGATTTGATGAAGCATCCTGAAATTCAGTTAATAGCAGCAACCGGCGGACCTGGCGTGGTTACCGCTGTGCTCTCATCAGGAAGACGGGGAATCGGGGCCGGTGCTGGAAATCCTCCGGCGGTAGTGGATGAGACGGCAGATATTAAAAAGGCGGCCGAGGATATTGTCAATGGCTGCACCTTCGACAATAACCTGCCCTGCATCGCTGAAAAAGAAGTGGTCGCAGTTGAAGCTGTCATAGATGAATTAATGTATTATATGATAAATGAACAAGGCTGCTACCTAGCATCTATTAAGGAGCAGGAAAAGCTGTTAAAAACAGTCATTACCCCAAAAGGTCTTAACCGAGGCTGTGTCGGAAAGGATGCAAAAACCTTGTTGTCAATGATTGGTGTGACTGTTCCCGATACGACACGTTGTATTATTTTCGAAGGAGAAAAGGAGCATCAGCTCATTTCAGAGGAGCTAATGATGCCGATTCTTGGAGTCGTCAGAGCAAGAGACTTTGATGACGCCGTAGAGAAAGCAGTTTGGCTTGAACATGGTAACCGCCATTCAGCACATATTCATTCAAAAAACATAGATAACATAACGAAATACGCAAAAGAAATCGATACGGCAATATTAGTGAAAAATGCCCCCTCTTATGCCGCATTGGGCTTTGGCGGAGAAGGCTATTGCACCTTTACCATAGCCAGCCGCACCGGAGAGGGGTTGACCAGTGCTAAGTCATTTACAAAAAGTAGGCGCTGCGTGATGTCGGATAGCTTGTGTATTAGATAGGAGGAGAATTGGTTGGAGACAAATAATGTAGATATTGAGAAGATAGTCAAACAAGTATTGGCAAGCATGACAACAAATGATAACACTTCAAAGGCTGCACCAAATACGTCAAGGGTCGCCATGTTAACAGCTCTTGAGCATTATGATATCAAGGAGTACCCTATTCCGGAAATAGGAGATGATGATATCTTAGTCAAGGTAGAAGGCTGTGGCATCTGTGGTACTGATGCTCATGAATTTAAGAGAGATCCATTTGGATTGATTCCCGTAGTTCTTGGTCATGAGGGAACTGGCGAGATCATCAAGATGGGTAAAAATGTTAAAAAGGATAGCGCTGGGAAAACGTTAAGCCTTGGCGACAAGGTTGTGACCTGTATGATTTTCAAAGATAATCCGGATATTACGATGTTCGATTTGAATAAGCAAAATGTTGGCGGAGCCGATGTTTATGGACTGCTTCCTGATGATGAGATTCATTTAAATGGCTGGTTTGCAGATTACATAGTAATAAGGGGCGGCTCAACTGTCTTTAATGTCAGTGATTTGGATCTGTATTCAAGGATTTTAATCGAACCCTGCGCGGTGCTGATTCATGCCGTGGAGCGGGCGAAGACGACAGATATTTTAAGATTTAACAGCCGAGTTGTTGTTCAGGGCTGCGGACCGATTGGTTTGATTTGCATTGCAATACTTAGGACGATGGGAATTGAAAATATCGTAGCAGTCGATGGTGAAGCAGGGCGACTGGAATTTGCTAAAGAGCTAGGTGCTAAAGAGGTGGTCAACTTTAAAGATCATCAAGGCATAGAGGCCTTGACAAAAGGTGTTACAGATGCTCTAGGAGGAAAGCTGGCAGATTTTGCTTTCCAATGTACCGGATCTCCGGCGGCTCATTCCAATATTTATAAATTTATCCGAAACGGCGGCGGGCTTTGCGAGCTGGGATTCTTTATCAATGGCGGGGATGCCGTGATCAACCCTCACTTTGATATGTGTTCTAAAGAAATAACAATTGTTGGCTCGTGGGTATACACTTTAAGAGATTATGCAACAACCTTTGATTTCTTAAAAAGCGCAAAGAGAATCGGACTGCCACTCGATAAATTGATTACCCATACTTATTCACTTGAAGAAATCAATGAGGCTCACCAGACAAACCTGAATATGTCAGGACTAAAGATTGCGATTATTAACTAGATGATAAAGGAGCCGTCTTATGGGAGAAGCAGTAGGGATTTTAGAAGTTTATGGTCTTGTCTGTGCATTGATGGCAGCGGATGCCGGCTGTAAAGCGGCCAATGTCAGACTGGAGAATATGGATAAAAACAAACCCGCCAATGCTGATGAGCTTGAAGTGCCTCTATTGGTAACAGTCAAGTTCAGAGGAAGTGTTACAGATGTGGAGGCCGCAATGGAAGCGGGAGAGCGAATGGCCAAGCAGATGACCGGCGTGGTTCAAAAATATATTATTCCAAGACCGACGATAGATACAGAGAAGATGTTAAAGCTAAATGCATTTGATAAAAACTAACAATAATAATTTGAAAAATCAGGAGGATATTAAAATGGCACAAGAAGCATTGGGAATGGTTGAAACAAGAGGATTGACAGCAGCAATTGAGGCAGCAGATGCAATGACTAAGGCAGCAGAGGTTAAATTAGTAGGAACAGAAAAAATTGGCTCCGGTTTAGTCACAGTTATGGTAAGAGGCGATGTAGGGGCTGTTAAGGCAGCTGTTGAAAGTGGCTCGGCAGCAGCAGGCAGACTTGGCGAATTAGTTGCTACTCATGTGATCCCAAGACCTCATAATGATGTTGAAAGAATCCTGCCAACTGTCTAAGAAGGAGTGACTCATGGGGAAATCGTATGGACTTATTGAGGTTTCCGGTGTGGTAGCAGCGACGACTGCCCTTGATATCATGTGTAAAACAGCTGACGTGGAATTTGTGACATGGGAACGTAAGCTTGGAGGACGGTTGGTCACGATTATTGTTAAAGGAAATGTTTCTGCGGTCAATGAAGCCGTAGAGGCAGCGATTTCACTAGGAATAGTGAAGCCGGTGGCATCGGGTGTTATTCCGAATCCCCATGCAGAAGTCATGAGACTGGTGAATTTAAGTGCCAGCAGGCTTGCCCCGAGTAGTTAACCCACAACATTTCATGTTAAGGAGAACCGGAAATATGGAAGAAATAGATATTAAAATCACGAAACCGAAACCAGTTATTAAAAAGGAGGAATTTAAAATGGCACAGGAAGCATTAGGAATGGTGGAAACAAGAGGATTAACAGCAGCGATTGAAGCAGCGGATGCAATGTGTAAAGCAGCAAATGTAGTTCTGATCGGAACAGAGAAAATCGGTTCAGGGCTTGTGACGGTTATGGTCAGAGGCGATGTAGGCGCCGTGAAATCAGCAGTTGAATCTGGTGCAAACAGCGCCGGCAGACTGGGAGAATTAGTAGCGACACATGTTATCCCAAGGCCACATTTAGATGTTGAGAGAATTTTACCGAAAATCAAATAGGTGAGGACATGGGGATAAATCATTCAAGTCATGGTTTTGCGGTGCCGGTAGGGGTATCCGCAAGACACATACACCTGACACAGGAGCATGTCGAAATATTATTTGGAAAAGGCTATCAGCTGACCAAGAAGAAGGAATTGATGGGCGGGCAATATGCTGCGAATGAAACAGTCACGATTGTTGGCATTAAACTAAGAGCCCTGGAAAACGTTAGAATCTTAGGTCCTGTCAGAAAAGCCTCCCAAGTGGAGATTTCTGCCACCGATGCGATCAAGCTTGGAATCACGGCTCCGGTAAGGGAGTCGGGGAACTTATCAGGATCCGCGGCTGTTGCAGTGATTGGTCCAAAAGGCGCAGTGTATTTGGACGAGGGCTGTATTATTGCCTTGCGTCACATCCATATGTCTCCTAAGGATGCAAGAATGGCAGGACTAAAAGATGGCGATATGGTATCAGTGATGGCAGAAAATGAACGAGGTACGACATTTAATCATGTAAAAATCCGTGTCGATGATACCTTTACATTGGAAATGCATATAGATACCGACGAAGCCAACGCAGGCAAGATTGCCACTGGTGATCTGGTGACAATCCTGTAATGGCATAAAAAGACGGCCAAGCCGGAGAGGAGGCAGCAATGATTGTTGGAAAAGTAGTTGGAAGTATTGTGTCCACAAGGAAAAACGAGATGCTGACCGGCCAGAAATTAATGATTATTGAGCCGGTTAAAATGATGAGTGCTAGAACCAACCGGCTTGTTGCTATTGATAATATCGGAGCAGGTGTTGGGGAATATGTTTTAGTTGCCCTTGGCAGTAGTGCCAGAATTGGCTGCGGGCTTGAAATGGCACCGATCGATGCAGCTATTGTCGGAATTGTAGATGAAGGAAGCGGATTGGAGTAACCTATGGAAGTCAAAGCATTAAGTCAATTAATACAAGAGCATGGCATAGTGGGAGCCGGTGGAGCCGGTTTTCCCACTTATGTTAAAATTGATGAACGTGCAGAGGTGATACTCATGAACTGTGCGGAATGTGAGCCCTTGTTAAAGCTGCATAGGCAATTACTAGGGAAATATGCCTATGAGATTATGAAAACTTTTCAAATGATCGCCGATACAGTGAATGCCGGACAGGCGATTATCGGCATTAAAAAAGAATATAAAGAAACGCTTAAAGCGTTGAATCAATATATAGATGCGTTCCCAAAGGTAAGTATTAAGCTATTAGATGGTGTTTATCCAATGGGGGATGAGATTGTCTTGATTTATGAAGCCTTAGGAAAGGTTGTAAGGCCCGGAGGTCTTCCCATTGAAGAAGGTGTTGCTGTATTCAATGTGGAGACTATTTACAACATTTATCAAGCAATAGAAAATAAGAAGCCTGTTACTGATAAAGTGGTGTCAGTTGTTGGTGAGGTGAGTCATCCCATAACCGTCAGGGTGCCTATTGGCACCACTATTTTAGAGACGGTCGCGCTGGCCGGTGATATCACCACTGAAGAAGCCGTTTATTTAATCGGTGGTCCTATGATGGGAACAATTAAAGCGGGGAGCGAACCCATTACCAAGACGACCAATGCCATTTTGGTTCTGCCCAAGGATCATGTCTTGATCCGGACGAAAAACAGAAATCCGTCTTTAGACATCAAGCGTGCGGCATCTATCTGCTGCCAATGCGAGGTGTGTACAGATTTATGCCCACGAAATGCACTGGGGCATCCAATCGAGCCCCACAAGTTCATGCGGGCGGCCGCCAATCAGGATTTTCAAGATACTCATGTATTTATAAATACCTTATTTTGCAGTTCCTGCGGAACATGTGAACTATATGCATGTCCTCAGAGCCTTTCGCCCAGAAAACTGATAGCAGACTATAAAGATGGGCTGCGAAAGGCAGGCGTTCAGGTGCCTAAGGCGATGAAGGCTAATCCGGTGAATAGCGCCAGAGAATATCGAAAGGTGCCGGAAGAAAGATTGAAAGCCCGTCTTAACCTCTCGGATTATGATCAGGATGCTCCCTTTGATGAACGCAGTGTTTTGGTTAATCACGTGGAGATTTCGCTGTGTCAGCATATCGGTGCACCAGCGGTTGGAATTGTTAAGGTAGGGGATGTGGTCGAATCAGGACAGTTGATCGCAAAGCCTGCCAAAGGATTAAGTGTGGCCATCCATGCTTCAATCGGCGGCAGGATTACAGAAGTGAATAAATCGTATATAAAGATTCAAAAAATGGGTAGAAGGGACGGTGCTGTATGAATAAAGCAATCGGAATGGTTGAATTCAAAACGGTTTCTGCCGGTATTACGGCAGCAGATGCCATGGTGAAAATAGCAAAGGTTGAAATTATTGAAGCTCAGTGCGTATGTCCGGGGAAATATATTGCCTTAATATCAGGGGATTTAAGCGCCGTCACAATGGCAATAGATGTGGCTTCAAAGAGATATGAAGAGCAGTTAATTGATAACTTTGTGTTAGGAAATCCTCATGAAAGTATTTTTCCTGCAATTTATGGGGCAACACATATTGAAAAAATCCGTGCACTTGGTATACTAGAGACATATGATGTGGCATCTATAATCGTTGCGGCCGATATGGCGGCCAAGACCGCAATTGTGGAATTAATTGAATTGCGTATTGCCAAGGGCATGTGCGGGAAGTCCTACATGCTGTTGACCGGTGAGGTTTCTGCCGTAGAAGCGGCGATCGAAAAGGCGAAGTCATCTGCAGCCGAGCAGGGGATGTATCTGGATTCTTCTGTAATTGCCAACCCTGACATGCAAATGTGCCGGACGATATTATAGTGCCTGAATCGACATCATTAAGAAAGAGGAATAAGATGCTAGCCGTAGAGAGGCGTAATATTATACTGGAAAAATTACAGGAAGATAAGAGAGTGGTTGTCAGCGACTTGAGCCGCCGTTTTTCCGTATCAGAGGAAACTATCCGCAGAGATTTAGATAAGCTTCATAAAGATGGCTTAGCTATTAAAAGCTATGGTGGCGCCATTTTAAATGAAGACACAAATATTGATATGCCTTTTAATGTCAGGAAAAAGCATAACATTACCGGCAAACAAAAGATTGCAGAGATTGTCAGCGGTCTTATTGATGATGGTGATAATATTGCTTTGGATGCCAGCACAACAGCTGTTTTCATAGCTAAGGCAATTAAAGAGAAAGAAAACTTGACGGTTGTCACTAATTCCGTTGAGCTATTAGTTGAGCTCTCAGATGTCGCCGGCTGGAATGTTGTTTCGACCGGAGGAGGAATCATGAAAGGTTACTTGGCTCTTGTCGGTTCGCGGGTGCTTGAGGTTTTAGATACATATAATGTAGATAAGGTGATCCTTTCGTGTAAGGGATTGGATATACGTAAGGGAATTACTGAAGGGAACGAATTGTTTTCACAGGTGAAGCAAGGGATGATTAAGTCAGCAAAACAGTTTATACTGGCAGTCGATCATTCTAAGTTTAACAAAACAGCCTTTTCAAAAATAAGCACTATAGAATGCGCAGATATCGTTGTTACAGATGAAAAACCGGATAGCGTGTGGCTTGATTTTTTTGAGGCGCATGGGATACGGTGTATTTATCCCGGATCCTGAAATATAATGCAAAATGCCCCGCTTGTTCAATAATAACAGTGGGGCATTTCGCATATGATCAGTTATTATGTAGGCTTTTTCGAAAATGAGATAAAATGAGATTAAATTAATTTATGTACAACCGATAAAGAAAAAATACGACTTATATTATATGGGGGAGATTAGTTGCCTATAATATGGATATGTTAGAAGGGACAAATATGATTTTTGTAAAAGATATGGACAGTCACATAGCTCCAGAAGCCACATCGGTAGAATTGCAATTATTTGTGCATAAAATTAACTCTGGAAACATAATAGAATCTAGCAGTGATGAGGAAATTATCGTCGAAGGCAGTATTGAAGAGAACCCAACAGAGTTAGAGGCGGTTGCAGATAAGTTTACGATAGATTTTAAATAGAAAAGGCTAATTAAGAAAGAAAGGGGGTAGTTGCAACAGGTGAGTCAAATATTATCAAAGGAGAGAAAGTGAAAACTGTGAAAAAGATATGGATCATCATACTGAGCGTTTGCATATTTATTACTGGATGCACCAGTAAAAGAGAATAACAAAGCATTGTCAATTAGAAATGGTTATATCTGTAAAGATTGGTAATAATACTATCAGGCATATTTTGAATGCCAAGGAAGGAGATCATGATGTCAGTATTTTCTAATAATTTCTTATGGGGTGGTGCAGTTGCCGCCAACCAATGTGAAGGCGCATTTAAGGAAGGAGGGAAAGGTCTATCTGGTTCCGATATGTGTACAGGAGGTTCCCATACTAAATCCAAGCGCATAACCAGAACCATTGAGGAAGGAACATTTTATCCCAGTCATGAGGCTATTGATTTTTATCATCGATACAAAGAAGATATTGCCTTACTAGCCGAGATGGGCTTTAAGGTGTTTCGTTTTTCCATAGCCTGGACGAGAATCTTTCCGACTGGGCAAGAAGATTTACCCAATGAGGACGGATTGGTATTTTACGATAATGTCATCAATGAGTGTTTGAAATATAATATTGAACCACTGGTCACTATTTCACATTACGAAATGCCTTTTGCATTGACGGAAAAGTATAATGGCTGGGCATCCAGAGAATGTATCGAATTATATGTAAAATATACAAAGGTATTATTTAAGCGGTACAAAGGTAAAGTGAAGTATTGGCTGACATTTAATGAAATCAATGCTGGAACACTTCCTTTTGGTGCTTTTTTATCACTGGGTATTTTAAACAAGGATACTAAAGAGTTTATGCGGCAGGTTGATGAACCACAGCTTCGTTTTCAGGCACTGCATCATCAGTTTGTAGCCAGTGCATTGGCGGTAGCGGCAGGACATGAAATTGATCCATCGTGCAAAATTGGCTGCATGATTGCCTATATGACATTCTATCCGTACACATGTAACCCGGATGATGTGCTTTTGGCACAAAGGAAACGTGATATTCAGAATAACTTGTGCGGAGATGTTCAGGTTTTTGGAGAATACCCTTATTTCGCCAAACGCTATTTTGAAGAAAACAATATCAATATCCACATGGAACCAGAAGATCTGGAAATATTGAAAAATGGCTGTGTTGATTATTATACCTTCAGCTATTACATGAGCATCTGTGCCAGCGCAGATCCGGGACAGGCGCAGACGTCGGGCAATCTGACCGGTGGTGTTAAGAATCCTTATGTTCCGGCAAGTGATTGGGGTTGGCAAATTGATCCATTGGGTCTTCGATATACCTTGAATGAGATTTATGGACGTTATCGGATCCCGTTAATGATCGTTGAAAATGGACTTGGCGCATATGATAAGATCGAGGAAGACAAGACGATTCAGGATGACTACCGAATCGATTATTTAAGGGAGCATATTGTCCAAATGGGTGAGGCTATTAAGGATGGTGTCGACTTAATCGCTTATACACCGTGGGGCTGCATCGATTTAGTAAGTGCTTCAACTGGAGAGATGGCAAAACGTTATGGCTTCATCTATGTTGAGAAATATGATGATGGCACAGGCGATTTATCAAGGAAGAAGAAAAAATCATTTAACTGGTATAAGAAGGTCATCGAGTCAGATGGGGAGTGCCTCGATTAGAAGATCAAATAATAACAGCAAGCAAAATCATATGATTCGCTTGCTGTTATTTGGCGTTATAATATAAACTTTTCGATGACTTCAGCGATGGCGCTTTCATTATGGTTTGCCTTGCAAATATAATCGGCATGTTCTTTGACGGCGGCGGCTGCGTTATTAACACAGATACCAAGACCCGCCTCCTGGATTAAAGATAAATCGTTATGATTATCACCTATGCCGAGGATCTCTTCTCTGTCTATGTTTAATAAGCTAGCTAGCTTAAGTACTGCTGAACCTTTATTAACACCGTCTTGATTGAATTCCAAATACCTGTTGGATGAATAGGAAATGGCTAAGGGGATATCTATCAAATCCGATAGTTCGTCTTCGATACTTTGAAGATAGGAGCGGTCAGTATTTTGAAAAAGGATTTTAACAAGGGGCTCTTCTTTTAAAAATGAAATATCCGGTTCATTGAATACAATGCATGCGTCAGCCAGGCTTTTAAGGTAGGCTCGTTCTTCCTCACTAAAACGAAAAGCATAAACGTTGGTTTTAGTGTAGATTTGTATGCCGACTGCTTTCTTTACGCCAAATTGAAAAAGCGTGTGAATCGTATCAAAAGATAGTCCATGGAAATCTATGACATTGTTACGGAAGTTTTCAGTGATCATACCACCGTTAAAGGAGATGGTGTATTCATTGGCGGTATCAAATAAGTCCAAAGCTTTTAGAACGTTTTGAATGGTGGTGTATCCTCGACCTGTTGAGGGAACAAATTTGATGCCCAATTCTCTTGCTTTACGGATGGCGTTTATGTTCTTAATGGAAACTTGCTTGTGGTCGTCTAGCAAGGTTTCGTCTAAGTCACTGGCGATTAATTTATACATTAGCAGATCCTCCTGTTGATGTGCTTTAGCTGACTTTTATTTTATCACAATCTATGCTTTTTCGCTAGTCCGATGCTGATGCTTATTAAAAAAAGGATATGTGATTGTTGAATAATAAAAAACATGATACTATATGCATAATGGCTGGAAGCAAGTATGTCTAGCAGATTTTAAGGAAGAAAATGCAGAAAGGATAAGAAGAGGTAAAAATCATGACCTTTACGCAGATATCATATTTTTTGGAGGTTGGGAGATGCCTGAATTTTACCGAAGCGGCCAAACACTTGTACATCACACAACCGACCTTAAGCCGTCAAATAACGGCAATCGAATCGGAGTTGAATATGCAGCTCTTTATCCGGAATCAGAAATCCTTAAAGTTAACACCCAGTGGAATTGTCTTGATGGAAGAGTTGACAAGGTTGTTGGAGAACTATCAGCAGATCCTTGAAAAGGCCGAACGAGTTAGCCAAGGACTGTCGGGCAGTTTGAAAATTGGGGTGTTGGATGGTCATGACATTAGTGAGATCCTACCAGAGGCCATTGAATATTTCGAAAGGCAATATCCGAATATCAAGATTTATATGCAGCGCTTTTCGTACCGCAAACTGACAGAAGCCCTTTATCTGAAAGAACTGGATGCAATTATCACCTATGATTTCGATGTGGCTGATAAGGTTGATGTCAGGGCGCTGCCGGTACAGCAGGTAAGGCCAGTGCTGGTTTTGCCAAAGCGGAATCCATTGGCTGAGAAATCTCAAATCTTCCTTAAGGATATAAAGGATGAGGTCTTTGTCATTGTTAATGAAAAGGAATGTGGGATGGGTGTTCATTTAATTATTGAGACTTGCCGGAAATTTGGCGGGTTTTATCCCAATTTCTATTTTGTGGATTCCATGGAAGATGCCATCTTGTGGGTGGAAGCAGGAATAAGATGTGCAATATTCAACACCGGAATGAATATTATGAATTCAAAGACTGTAAAAGTAGTTTCATTACCGGAGCTGCCATCAATGAATGCAATGTTGGCATGGTATAAGGAAAATGACAATGATTCATTGTCACTACTGATCAATTACTTCCAGAAGCGCCAGGAGACCATTACCTTTTAGGCAATGCCTTTTGGGCATCGAACCATTCAAAATAGGCTTTTTACAGCATAGAAATATCCACTTATACTAAATGTAAAGCAATTAAAAAGGAGGATGTTTTCATGACAAAACGTGAGCAGCTACTGGAGGTTTTCAAACAGAACAATACCGGTTATGTACCATGTTTCTTTACGGACATGGATTTTAGCAAACCACCAGAAATCAATGAGCGGGCAGAACAAGGTGGGGAAGACTGGTTTGGCGTGGAATGGGATTTTGTGCCAGAGGTATTGGCGGCTATGGTACGACCTGGAACCAAACGCTTGCAGGATATTACCAAGTGGAGGGAGGAATTAGCCTTCCCCGATCTAGAGGCGGTAGACTGGGAAGCCGCGGCAGCTAAGGAGACGGCAAATTGGGACAGGGAAAACAAGATATCTTTTATTATGCTGATTAATGGAATGTTTGAACGTACCCATGCATTGATGGGATTCGAAGATGCCCTTTGTGCCATGTATGAGGAGCCGGAAGAATATCAGGCGCTGGTAGCTGCCATCACCGATTATAAAGTGAAGGTCATCGAAATCCTTGGGAAGTATTATAAACCGGATGTCTTGTGCTTTCATGATGATTATGGCGCAAACGACCGGATGCTGATGTCACCGGAGCTTTGGCGAACCTTTTTTAAAGAGCCATTGCGGCGGGTGATTGAAGCTGCCCACGCACAGGGGATAATATACGAACACCATTCCTGTGGATACATAGAGCCTATCTTTGATGAGATGGTGGAATTAGGCATTGATGCCATTGACCCATTACAGATAACAAATCCGATCCGGAAGTTGAAGGATAAATATCAGGATAGAATCACCTTTGTTGGCGGCTACGATGCTCAAAATGTATTTGACCGGATCGGCGTAACAGAGGAGGAAATACGTGAAGAGGTAAAACGAACCATGGAGGAACTGGCGCCCGGCGGTAGCTTTGTGGCATTTCCACTTACGATTACTTTCGATTTTGTACCAACTTTTATTGACGAACATTATAAACATGCGTTTCGGTTTGGCGTATAAGACGAAACCCTTCGCACAGTTATGTAACGCCAAACAAGACTAAACTAGTCATCTAAACTTGTAGTTGACAGAAGGCCTTTAGTGGCTTATAATTAAATTATAGATTTATTTTCGGTAGGTGAGGCTACCACAGGGATACGGGTTACTGCCGCAAAATAGTGGAGACACTATGAGCAGGTCAACAGTCTATGTCGACGAATAAGGCATAGAATAATGTAATTTCATTGCCCTGAGGAGTTAAAGCTTGAACGATTATCCCATAGGAGCGATATCCCATGTCATTGTTTGAGCTTTGGCATGGGATTTTTTATTTATCGCCGCCGAAAAATTAATATAGATATTTCTAGTGTGATGACATCACGCTGTATAAGTGAGGTGAGAGGAGAATGGAAGTAGGAACTAGTAGTCATAGCCAAGATGTTGATGGACCACCAGAGGCGGATTATTATAGCGTGAGAACTGCTTTCGTTCTCATCTACATTGAGTGTGCTAGCTAGTTGATATCTAGTCAAATGGTTTGCGCTGTTGCATTATGAGTTTTTTTCAGCATTTGGGCTATACTTCTAATAATAACAAATGAACGAACGGAGGTATAGAACATTGAAAAGAGAAAGTATAAATAAAATTGATTATAAAAAAGTAGCCAAAATGGATTTTAATACACTTTACAAGAGCTACAATACAAGTGAACATGGCTTAAAAGAAGATAACGTCGAAGAAATGAGAGAACGGTTTGGCGATAATGAAGTAACCCATAAGAATAAAGCATCGCTGTATTTGCTTCTGATACAAGCATTCGTCAATCCCTTTACGATTATTCTCTTCCTATTGGCGACGGTTTCCGTATTTACTGATATTATTTTTGTAGGACCTGGGGAAGCCGAATATGTTACAGTCATCATCATTCTATCGATGGTTATCATATCAGGAGTATTAAGACTTGTTCAAGAAACAAGAAGCGGCAATGCGGCCGAGAAATTAACTGAGATGATTAAGACTACCACATGTGTTGAGCGAATAGAGAAAGGGAAAAAGGAGATACCGCTTAAAGAAGTTGTTGTCGGTGATGCGATCCATTTGTCTGCAGGAGATATGATTCCGGCTGATTTAAGAATTATAATGGCAAAGGACTTGTTCATTAGCCAGTCAGCCCTTACCGGAGAGAGTGAGCCTGTTGAGAAAACAGCATTGATTACTGCAAAAAGCATATATGATGCCGCGACGGAATATCCCAACATAGCCTTTTTAGGAACGAATGCTATTAGTGGAAGCGCAGTGGGAATTGTAGTAGCCACAGGCAATGACACGATGTTTGGCAGCATGGCCAGTGAATTGGATGAAAAGCCGGTCGAGACTAGCTTTGAGAAGGGTGTCAATTCAGTATCGTGGATTCTCATTCGTTTTATGCTGGTCATGGTGCCCATCGTCCTATTTGTTAATGGATTCACAAAGGGGAACTGGTTGGAAGCCTTTTTGTTTGCTATTTCCATTGCGGTAGGCTTAACCCCCGAGATGCTGCCGATGATTGTGACAACCTGCCTGGCTAAAGGTGCTGTGGCGATGTCTAAAGAAAAGACGATTATTAAGAATCTTAATTCGATACAAAATCTTGGCTCCATTGATATTTTATGCACGGATAAGACAGGCACTTTGACACAGGATAAGGTCGTATTGGAGTACCACCTTGATATTCAGGGAAATGAAGATATTAGAGTGCTCCGTCATGGCTTCCTTAATAGTTATTATCAGACAGGCCTTAAAAACTTAATGGATATAGCTATCATCAATCGGACTTTGAAAGAAGAAGAGAATGAGCCGGTACTTAGGGATCTAGATGAGACATATACAAAGGTCGATGAAATCCCTTTTGATTTTGAGCGCCGTCGCATGAGTGTTGTGGTCGAGGATGCTACCGGAAAAACCCAGATGATTACGAAAGGTGCCGTGGAAGAGATGCTTTCTATATGTAGCTTTGTGGAATATAAGGGCAAGGTAGAACCGATTACAGATAAAATCAAAAACTATGTCTTAGAAAAAGTAGAAATGCTAAACCAACAGGGAATGAGGGTTATCGCTGTTGCCCAGAAAACAAATCCCTCACCGATCGGCACTTTTTCAGTGACTGATGAAGCAGAAATGGTGCTGATTGGTTATTTGGCCTTTTTAGATCCGCCAAAAGAGTCCACCGAACCGGCTATTAAGGCGTTAAGAGAATATGGCGTGGCAGTTAAAATTTTGACCGGCGATAATGATAAGGTAACACGGTTTATCTGCAACCAAGTGGGAATACCGGTTAACAATCTTTTGTTGGGTTCAGATGTAGAAGGCATGAGTGACGAAGTGCTGGCGGCAAATGCTAAAGAGACTAGCGTGTTTGCTAAGCTCTCACCATCTCAGAAAGCCAGAATTATCACAGTGCTTCGAGAACATGACCACGTTGTTGGTTATATGGGCGATGGAATTAATGACGCACCGGCAATGAAAGCCGCTGACGTCGGAATATCTGTCGATACAGCGGTGGATATTGCCAAAGAATCGGCAGATGTCATTCTTCTTGAAAAAGACTTAATGGTTTTAGAAAAAGGAATCATTGAGGGCAGAAAAATCTATGGAAATATGATTAAGTACATTAAAATGACCGCTAGCTCCAACTTTGGAAATATGTTTTCGGTACTGGCTGCCAGTGCGTTTTTACCTTTTATGCCGATGATGTCATTGCATCTGATTTTGCTTAACTTGATCTATGATTTATCTTGTACGGCAATTCCCTGGGATAACATGGACAATGAATTTTTATTAGTGCCGAGGAAATGGGAAGCCTCATCGGTCGGGAAATTCATGCTTTGGATAGGACCGACAAGCTCAGTTTTTGATATTACCACTTACCTTCTAATGTATTTCATCATATGTCCTATGATGTTAGGTGGACAGCTGTTTCATCAAATAACTGATCCGGTGATGCAGCTGCAATATATTGCAATATTCCAGGCAGGCTGGTTTGTTGAATCGATGTGGACTCAGACATTGGTAATCCATATGATACGTACGCCGAAGCTTCCGTTTATTGAGAGTAGGGCATCGTTGCCTGTGATGATATTTACTTTTGCAGGAATCGCAGTGCTTACAGTGATTCCATTTACTGCTTTTGGTACGGCTATTGGTCTGGCGTCATTGCCACCGGTATTCTTTGCTTGGCTTGTACTAACGGTTGTTCTCTATATGATTTTAGTAACTATTGTAAAGAAGATTTATGTCAACAAATACGGAGAATTGCTTTAGGGAAATATTGTGTTTTTATCAGTTGGGTGGTACAATACTTAATAAGAATTGTACCACCTTCAGTTGAAGGATATGAGGAGGCTACTTATGCAATACTATTTTGAAGAGGCCGGCAAGGTTATGCAATCATTAGGTTCATCTAAGCAAGGACTTTATACGGACCAGGCGACCAAGCGGCTTGAGGAAATGGGAAAGAACAAATTAGAAGAGGGCAAGAAGAGGTCATTGTTAATGCGTCTTTTGGATCAGGTGAAGGATCCAATGGTAATCGTGTTGATTGTGGCAGCTTTGATTTCAGGATTATTTAATGAAATTGCGGATATGATCATTATACTCATTGTTGTCGTGCTGAATGCCGCATTAGGATGCTATCAGGAAAGTAAGGCGGAGCATGCTATCGAAGCATTGCAGAAGATGTCTGCTCCCCACACAAGGGTTCGCAGAGATAATGTGGTATGCGATATTAAGTCAGAGGATGTGGTTGAGGGTGATATCGTTCTCTTGGAAGCTGGAGATTCTGTGCCAGCAGACATGCGTTTGATTACCAGTGCCAGCCTTAAGATTGAGGAAGCTGCGTTGACTGGTGAATCTGTTGCAGTTGAGAAGAATAAAGATATTTTAGCGGCAGAGCATTCGGAGGTTCCCTTAGGTGACCGTTTTAATATGGCCTATATGGGCACCAATGTAACCTACGGCCGTGGCGAAGGTGTTGTTACTGCCACAGGTATGTCGACTGAAATGGGCAAGATCGCAGGCATATTGGCAAAGACAAAGGACAATAAGACGCCCTTGCAGGTCAAGCTGGCCTCCCTTAGCAAGATTCTAAGCGTATTAGTTATTGGCATTTGTGCGATTATTTTTGCAGTTAATATAATCAGAAGCAGCGGAGTTAATAGTGGAAACCTTCTTGAAATGCTTTTAATGTCCGTAAGCTTAGCAGTAGCAGCAATTCCTGAAGGTCTTGTCGTTGTTGTGACCATATTGCTTTCAATTGGTGTCACGAAAATGTCGAAGCGCAACTCGATCATCCGCAAACTTACTGCGGTTGAAACATTGGGTTGCACACAGGTTATTTGCTCTGACAAAACCGGAACGCTGACGCAAAATAAAATGACAGTTGTAAATTATTATGGTAACGAACCTTTGCTGGCAGAAGCCATGGCTCTGTGTACGGATGTTGAAGTGGATGAGAATGGGGAGTTTGTGGGTGAGGCAACGGAGCTTGCCTTAGTGATCTATGCAGATAAGCTGGATTTGAATAAAAAAGTGTTGGAGAGTAAGAAACCGCGTATCGGTGAAGTACCCTTTGATTCAGAACGTAAGCTGATGTCAACCGTTCATCAGGTTGCTGATGGTAATTACCGTCAATACACAAAGGGGGCGCCGGATGAGATTTTGAAGATTTGCACGATGATTTTAGTTAACGGTGAAGCAGTGGTTCTGACTGAAGCCTTGAAGAAAGAAGTTAGTGCAGCAAATAAGAGCATGGCGGATAAGGCGCTACGAGTTTTAGGCGCAGCTTATAAGGACTATAAGATAAGACCGGTAAAATATAATAGTGCTGCCGTAGAAAATTATATGACATTTATCGGATTGACAGGAATGATCGATCCCATTCGCCCAGAGGTAAAGGATGCTATTGCCGAATGTAATGATGCCGGCATCAGAGCAATCATGATCACGGGAGACCATAGAGACACGGCGGTAGCTATCGCAAAGGATTTAGGCATCTTAGATGAGGAGCGCCGGGCTATTACCGGAACTCAGTTATCGAAAATGAGCGATGAGAAATTCGAAAGGTATATTGAATCTTATTCGGTATACGCCAGAGTACAGCCGGAGCACAAAGTACGGATTGTTAATATGTGGCATAAAAAGGGAAAGGTGACTGCTATGACAGGAGATGGCGTTAATGATGCGCCCGCCCTTAAAAGTGCAGATATTGGCGTAGGAATGGGGATTACCGGAACGGATGTAACGAAGAATGTCGCTGACATGGTTCTGACAGATGATAATTTTGCATCCATCGTTTATGCCGTTGAGGAAGGTCGAAGAATTTATGAGAATATCCGTAAGGCAATACAATTCCTACTGGCGTCCAATTTGAGTGAGGTCATAGCTATTTTTGTTGCGACGCTTGCTGGTGTGCAATTATTTGCACCCATTCATATTTTATGGATCAACCTAGTGACTGATACATTTCCGGCTATGGCTTTAGGAATGGAGGAGGCCGAGGATGATATAATGATGCAGCCGCCGAGAGATTCTAAGGAGGGCATCTTTGCAGATGGACTTGGCTTCAGTGTCGTTTATCAGGGCGTTTTAGTGGCGGTTTTAACTTTGGTGTCGTATTTTATAGGTGATGATAAGTCCCATGTGACTGGGATGACAATGGCATTTTTCACGTTATCTATGTGTGAGGTTTTCCATGCGTTTAATGTGCGTTCACGGAAAAAGTCTTTATTTAAAATGCATAAGATGAATAAGTTTTTGATCGGAGCAGCGATATTATCCATAGTATTTTCCTTGGGGGTTATTTATATCCCAGGTCTTAATACGGTATTTAGATTGACTGCATTAAGTGTATGGCATCTAATGGCGGCATTGGGATTGGCGGTATTCATTATTCCTGCGGTTGAGGTTGTGAAGACAATTCAGAGGAAAATAAAGTAAATATTAGTAAATGCGCCTGCCCTGTCAACAGGGTAGGCGCATTTTCGAAGTAAGGAGTTTTATTGCCTATTAAATTCTAGAATTCGGCGGATACATTTGTTCATTGCATAATATTCTTCTTTGATTTCAAGAAAATAGTCAATCCCTTTTGTCTCTATGTGATAATACACTCTGGTCATACGCTTGCCGATTAGTTTTTTATATGAGCTAACATATCCATTGTCTTCTAATCTATATAAGGTTGGGTACAACGAACCCTCAGGAACAATATAAAGACCTTCTCCACGTTCTAAGATCATTTGAGTTATTTCATATCCGTATAAATCTTTTTCAATTAATAAAGACAACACAACTAATTCGACAGACCCCTTTTTAAAGCTGTCCCTAACTCTAGTGCTCATACGTATTTATCACCGCCTACTGTATATACGATAACATAATAGGGATTGATTGTAAATAGTTAATTGCTAAATATAAGTATTGTTAAATTAATACATAGGATAATAGAGTAATTATTGACATGACTATTAGGATATGATAAGAAAGGGTGCGAAGTATGTTGTTAAGAAAGACCAGTTTGTTTCTTCCTGCTATAGGAACAATACTATATCTTGGAGCATTCATATTTATACTCTATGCAATCAACCATCCAGAAGGAGGACTTAATCTCCAAATATCAGTTAAGACAATACATATGCTGTACTATTTTTACATTGCAATCATGGTTTTGTCATTAATTGCAGGAAGTATTCTGTTGTTTACTAAAGGAGTTGATAATACATTACAAAAATTAGGTGCCATAGCTTTTTTGATAGGTGTAATCATCGTAGCATTTACGATTTTGATGATTGTTTTGCTTTTCACATCAAGCAGTCTGGCTTTCCCATCATTTATGAATGTTGACTGGCTCTTTTTATTAGGTTTCTCCTTACCACTCGTCCTATTTGTGGTCGGGATTATCATGTCTCAATGTTCACAAGCAAAATAGTTAACTAACTCCTGATCTCAAAGCCGCCGTAAGATAGCATATGTTTATCATTCACCCGACTGTTTTCTTGACAGCCAGAGCATAATTTATGTGCTCAAAAGCATGCAAGTAATCAGTTCTGTTCGAGAAATATTTTCTTTCGATATCCGATGCAGTTAGATGCTCATAAATCAAGAAGTCATGTACGGCTAACGTTCTCTCCAACTCTGTATAGCTGTATCCTGCCTTCATCGGTTCCCCGGCAGTTTTCGCCATTGCGATTTGATTTTGAATCCGCTTAACTGTGGAAACAAGAAACTCATTGTCAGCATAATCAAACAAAAGACTGCTTCCATCAACAATAAAAGAAGCTATTGTTTTTATCATATTAGCGTTATCTTCCTTCGATAGATAATAAGATACGCCCAGCCAGCCAAAAAAAGTAATCTCATCCATATCAAATCCTGCCTTTTTCAATTCATCCGGCAAGTCGTCTTTAGTGAAATCCATTGAAACATAATGCAGATGATCAGGAATATCCCAACCCGCCTGTAAGACCTTATGCCTTTTAAACGCCTGCGTATCGGGATGGTCCACCTCAAACACATGAATCTTAGAAAGCAATTTGGGATTACGATAGGCAAAAGTGTCCATGCCTGCTCCCAGAATAACATACTGCTTTGCGCCCATCTTGACAGCGTTCATAAGCATATCTTCACAATATCTAGCTCGCGCTAAAGGAGTAGGAGCGAGCTGTGTCTGCACCACCCACTTTAGAACCTCACTCTGATTCGCAAACTCAGCTTTTTTCCCTGGAGCAAAAAAATCTATACCGCCAATCATATACCCCATAATTTGTTGGTATTCCTCGTCAGTCATAAGCTTTCTCGCAATAGGGTCATGAAAAATCTTAGCATTATCACATTCCGCATGATACGCCCTGCAAAAGGAAGCAATCAGCGCAGTAAAACTTGATTGATTATTCTCCATTAAATTCGCTCCTCCAATATAGAATTGATAATTTGCCTATAGCCATACTCTAAAAAACTATCTTTAGTGGTGGAAAACTCCTTTTCGAGAAATTCGCCTTTGTTTTGAACCAAAGACAACAGTGATGTCATACTGCCCCACATGATATAGACAGTTTTCATGGGCTCAACATCAGAACGCACGAGCCCTTGTTCTTTTCCTTGTTCAATATAATCTGCCAGCAATTGGTTAATCTTAGTGCCAAATTCAAATATCTGCAAAACCACTTGCGGAATAGAGTCAAAATCCACATCCCCACTTTTCATCTGGTTAATCGAATTAGCTGATTGTGGACTGCCTGCCTGAAATTTTTCCATTGCCTTACAAATCGGCCAATACTGCTTAATAAATCCTTTTTGCTGTTGAAATACCTCATCTAAATCATCTTTCAAGCTGACCAAGCCTTTCAATATGATATGATATAAAATGTCTTCTTTGCTCTCGTAATAGACATAAATTGTCCGTCTGCTGTATTCAGACAACTTAGAAATATCGTCTATGGTAGTTGATGCAACCCCCTTCTTCAAAAATAATTGTTCAGCTGCCGCTAAGATATTCTCTCGATGCAAAGCGGCTACACTCTCTTTTTTGTTCTGTCGTTCCAAAATACCACTCCAATTCTAAAAAGTATACTATCAATATACCAAATAAAGCAATAGTTGTCAATCCTTTCATAGTCCTGTAATATTAAATAAAATAATATTGTAAGCCGCAGCGATTTGATATATAATTTACTCATAATTATCTGTGAAAGGAAACTAAAATGGACATTAAAAAAGTCTCAATCATTGGCTGCGGTGCATTAGGAATCATGTATGCCAGCCATATGCTTAAAAAGCTTTCTCACGACCAAGTTCAATTCATTGCCAATCAGGACAGAGTCGACAAGTACCAGAATACTGAATTTTATGCCAATGGTGAACGGCAGTCTTTTCATTTTGTATCTGCTGATGCCTGTACCGGGCCTTCAGATTTGATTATATTTACGGTGAAATATGGTGATTTGAATGAGGCTATTTATCAAGTCAAAAACCATATTGCGGAAAACACCATCATTCTCTCGTTTTTAAATGGAATTTCCAGTGAAACAATCATTGGGGAAACATATAATCCGGCTAAAATAATCACCTCTATGGTCGCTGGGATGGATGCCACAAGAACCGGATATGCTGTTAATTTTGCGAACATTGGATATGTTGCATTTGGCGCTCTTTCGTACAATGACCCACAGGATATAAGACGTCTAGCCTCCTTTTTTGAGCATGTGCAAATGAACTATGAAATTCAGGATGATATTATGAAATCAATATGGTGGAAATATATTTTAAATATAGGAGTCAATCAAGCCTCGGCTCTCTTAAAAGCTCCGTACGGCTTATTCCAGACCTCTGAACATGCTGAAAAAATCATGGTAATGCTCATACATGAAGCTTATGAAGTTTCCTGTAAATTAAATGTTGGTATAGAACCGGAAGAGATCGATAATATTTTAGAGATTATAAAGACTCTTTCGCCTCATGGGAAAACTTCTATGTGTCAGGACATTGAGGCGAAGCGTCCGACAGAGATTGATATGTTTGCGGGAACATTAATAGAAATCGGTAAACAACACAATGTTGTCTTACCGGTAAATACCTTTGTATTCAATGCAATAAAGGCGTTGGAAAGCATGTTTTTGATTGACTATGTGATAGAATAAAAACAAGTAATTAAGCATAAGAAGCTGAAAGGATAACAAATATGTCGGAAATCTTTATGAACAGTAATTCCCTGATGGATTATAATTTCACCATTGACCGTAACGAAAACCTCCATTTCCATGAGAACATCGAGCTGTTATATGTCTTGGAAGGGCAACTTAAGCTTAAGGTCGAAGCTGAAACGTATGAAATGAACCAGGACGATTTAATCATCATCAATATGAATCAGAAGCATGACTATCATGTTAATGAAGAGCTGCTCTTAGGACATATTTACCTTTCTGCCCATGCTTTGACAGAGCTTTTGAATCAGGACATGATATTGTTCTGGTGCAATTCGGTGATCGATAAAAGCGAGGCCTATGCAGACATACGCCGTATTGCAAAGCAAATCTTTAACCAATCCTTTGAACAGACCGGGCAAGGTAAGATATTTTTAAGTAGCCTTTACTATCAGCTGCTGCATTTACTGACCAATGGCTTTCTTGTCCGGTCCTATGATAAGCGCTTTGTGCAAATTGCCAGCAAGTATGATGAGCGTACGCAGAAGATTCTCGCCTATATCCACGCCAGCTATAAAAAGCAGATCAGCCTTGAGAATCTGTCAAAAAAGCTATTTTTATCAAAAGCCTACTTGTCAAAATATATTAAAAAGCAGTTGGGAATGACCTTCATAGAGTATTTAAACAACATCCGGCTGCATCATGCTATTACGGAGCTTCTATACACCGACCACTCAATGATGAGAATAGCCTTAGACAATGGATTTCCTAATACAGCATCCTTTAATAAGGTCTTTAAAGAAACCTATCATATGACTCCGTCTGCCTATCAAGATGAGAAAAAGAAGAAGCTCTCCCTTAAGGATAATAGTGAGGAGCAGCAGCTAATCAAGGATAAGCTGGAGTCCTATTTTGATCGAAATCCCGTTCAAGCGGCAGATGCCAGTGAGCGATATGAACAATATATTATTGTGGACTGCAATGAGTCAGAGGCTTTGAATAAGAATTGGAATCGGATGATCAATATTGGTCAAGCTAAGGATTTATTAAGATCAGATGTGCAGGAGCATGTTCTGATCTTAAAGGACAAGCTTTTGTTCTCCCATATCCGGTTTTGGAACATTTTATCAGAGGACATGTACATAGATGTAAACGATAAAGAAGGGAAATATAACTTTGACATGCTGGATCGATGCCTTGATTTTCTCATCAAGAATCATTTGAAGCCATATATGGATTTGGGCTTCAAATCATTTAAGCTAATTCGTTCCAGTAAAGATTTTGCGAAAACTGCCAGCCTTCTTTCCCCAGAAGTCCTTAATGAATTTGACAATCCTTTAGTTGCGTTTAGATTTGTGACATCATTGATGATCCACATGGTCAACCGATATGGACTTGAAGAAGTCGAGCAGTGGTATTTTGAAGTGTGGAAGCCGGAGGAAGAGTATCCCAAGAATGATAAGACGATTAATTTAAAATACTATAAGATATTTGATAATATCTATTCAGCGATTAAACAGTTCTCAGCAAAAATCAAAGTGGGCGGGGCGGGATTAGGTATTCGTTTTGGTCAGAAAAACTTTAAAGAAATGTTGCTGGGGTGGAAAGAAGCCAGATGTCAGCCGGATTTTTTAACGCTTTATTGTTACCCCTATGTGCCGGGTGAGTATCAAGGCTTACAGCTTTCAAAGTTTTCAACTGATAGAAGCCATATGAAGAATCAATTGATGATGGCAAGACGGATCATGGAGGATGTTGATTTTAAAGTGAATGAGCTTCATGTTACGGAATGGAACTCAACGATTGTCAACCGGAATAATTTCAATGACAGCTGCTACAAAGGTGCCTATATTATGAAGAACTTGATAGATTGCATTGAATATTCGGATTGTATCGGCTATTGGTCAGGCTCCGATATTCTGGCTGATTATTATGACAGCCGCCTCATATTGAATGGGGGCTGCGGTCTCTTGACGAAGGATGGCATTGCAAAGCCGGCACTTTATGCTGTTGAATTTTTAAACAAGCTCGGCGCTCAGGTGATTGATAAAGGAGATAATTATATCATTACCGCCCATAACGGTCACAAATATACCATTGCCTGCCATAATTATAAGCATTTTAATTATAAATATTATCTGCAGCCAGAGGATGATATTGCTATCAAAGGTCAAAATCGGCTCTTTGATAATTTTGAAGAGATTCACTTGAAGTTCCAATTGAAAAATGTCGAAAATGGAACGTATTTAGTTAAGAATTATTCGGTCAATGAGAAAAATGGAAGTGTGCAGGACGAATGGCTGCATATGAATTTGACTCCGAATATTGGTGTGGAAGAGATTAAGTATCTGCGGCAGGTGTGCACTCCTAGGCTGTCGATGAAGGAATATCAGGTGGAGCATATGACCCTGAATCTTGAGACGGTTTTGTTGCCTAATGAAATTCAGTATATTTATATATCTAGTATATGATGGTATTGTGTTAAAAGGGGTATTCACAAAGTTTAAAATCAGTGATGAACTATCAGAATCCCTCCCATTGTTATCATATCTTGGAATCACAAACAAGAAAAATGAAGTAATCAAGGACGTTTTAGAGTGGTTTGAAGAGTCCATATTTTTTTTAAATTATGGAAATCCTTTACTGGAGCTTCGCACTGCTATTGCAATGTCAGATGACATTGAACAGTGATGTATTTAGACGTGATGAGATATGGTTTGTGGCAAAAGGCAACTGTCAAAATTCTAAATTGTATTCATTGGTGGAATTTAAAAATAAGAAAGGTGAGTCCGTTCGCAAGGATGCTAGATTCGATAAGCAGTATTTAGAGGGCAATTATGGAGCAGACCCATATCTTAGAAAGATTATAGATTGGGGGAATGTTGATGGCTAAAAAAGCAGGGATGGAAAAGTGGAAGAAAAAACGTCGCCAAGAGTATTTAGAGGCAAAGGTATATCAATATTATATTTTTTGTGAAGGTGATGATATATTTAGATGCAATATGAATTGATTTATTATCCTGACACACAAAACAGGACAAAAATCCGATGATGATTTTTGTCCTGTTTTGTGTGTCAGGTCAGTATTCCAATCAATTTCGACTATTTTAAACTAATTTTTAGACATTTTAAAGAAAGAATTCCATTATCATTTTTGATAAAATGAACATAACCATGAAGAGTGTGGTCATGCAAAGATTAAGGTAAGATAAGTCGTGAAAGGAATGGTTTTTAAGAATGAATGTAATAAAATTTGGTATTATTGGCTTTGGATTCATGGGGCATGTCCATGAAAAGATGCTGTCAGATCTAGAGTGGGCTAAGGTTGTGGCAATCTGTGATATTGTGCCTGAAAGGATGGCAGATGCCATCACCGTAGATGCCAAAAAATTCACTGACGCAGAGGATGTGTTTGCTATTGATGAAATAAATACGATCCTGATCGTGGTGAATAATCATGTCCATAAAAAGATGGTTTTTAAGGCTGCCAAAGCAGGCAAAAACATTATTTGTGAAAAACCGGCGGCGATGAGCGTCGCTGAATTTGATGAAATGATTGCCGCAGTTGAGAAATACGGCGTTCGATTCACGGTGCATCAGCAAAGACGTTTTGATAAAGACTTTAGAGTGGCAAAAGAGGTCTATGATAAGGGGCTTGTCGGGAATATGTATACCATTCAATCTAAGCTCTTTGGCATCAACGGCAATATGCATGACTGGCATGTTTACAAAAAATACGGTGGTGGGATGCTCTATGACTGGGGCGTGCATCTTCTTGATCAAATGCTATGGATGGTTGAGGGTAAAATCATAACAGTGTTTGCGGATGTGCGAAATGTGATTAATGAAGAGGTAGATGATTATTTTAAAATACTCTTAAAGTTTGAAAATGGCATCACCTGTGAAATTGAATTAGGAACTTATTTTCTGGCAGACAAGCCCAAATGGTTTGAAAGGCACTGGTTTATCGGGGGAGATATAGGCAGCATGTATAGTGATGGCTTTGATCCTGAAGGCAAAATCTCAAGGACGAGCAGGCTGTTGACCAACGTAGCTGGGAAATCCGTCATGACAATGGCAGGTCCGACCCGCTCCTTTGGACCGCCCGCCGAAGGCGTATTGCTGACAGAGGATTTACCCGAAGTCAATACAGAGCATGTGATGTTCTTTGATAATTATCGAAAGGCACTTGAGGGAACAGCGGATTTCCTTGTGAAAACACCTGAAGTCAGAAGAGTTTTGGCATTAATGGAGGCGATCAGAAAGTCGGCCGAAGAAAACAGATCTGTCGATTTTGAGTCATAAAAATGCAAATAGAATAGGAGTGATAAACATGAGTCAGATTAAAAGGTCAGTCAGCATGTATAGTCTTCAAGACAATTATGCGAGAGGAAAAATGTCACTAGAAGACATCTTTAGATTTTTATCAGACTTAGATGTAGGCATGGAGCTCATCAGTGACCAGATGATTAAGGGCGCTCCCTGCCCCACGGCAGCAACTTTGAATAAATGGGATGAGTTGGTTGATAAATATCAGATGGACTTAGTCTGCAACGATATATTTATCAACACTTGCCTGTATAAGAACAGGACATTGACAACAAAAGAATCGACGGATTTACTTATTAGGGAAATAAAGCAAGCGCATCGGCTTGGCTTTAGCTTGGTCCGTCTTGTTTCAATGACGCCGCCGGAAATCATTGAGCCGGCGTTGCCTTATGCCCAAAAATACAATGTATCCTTAGCTCTTGAAATTCATGCAGGGATGAGCTTTGATCACCCCATGACGAAGGCGTTCATTGATCTCATTCATAAGCTCAATTCCCCCTATGTCGGAATTGTGGTGGATACCGGCATATTCTGCAGAAGGCACCCCAGAGTGTCCAGCAACTATTTCAGGAATCAAGGAACCAGTGAGGCCGTCATTCAATATATTGACGACATCTTTGCAAGCGGCACTGATCCGAAGCGTTTCTATAAGAAGCACGGAGGCTATCCCAAGGAACTGAGCGCTTTATTCAAAAATGAAATGGATGAGACTTATGCAATGTTTGCTGATGGTTATGAGATGAGTGAATTGAGCATCCTTGATGAGCATATGCCGTATATTAAACATTTCCATGGGAAAATATATGAAATGACCGATGCTGGTGTAGAGTATTCAATTCCTTTTGACGAGCTTATTAAGTACCTTGATAAAAAAGATTATCATGGTTATATTTCAACAGAATACGAAGGCAATCGTTTTGTGCTGCCGGGCGAAGAAATGAAAGAAAAAGAACAAGTCATCATGCATCAGGAAATGCTAAAAAAATATATTGATGCGTTGAATAGTTAGGGAGGTGGATCATGTTTGATAATTATGTATTTACTAAAGGAAGCTGTAAGAATGTAGAAAAAGATGGAAAAGTCATAGGCTTCTCCCTTTCTACCCTGATTACTTATTACCGGGGAATTCCCTGCTCGATGATTCATGATATAAAGGTTATTGTAGATGGGCAGGAAGTGGACCGGAAGGATATTCGCTTTAGCCCCAATGGCGAAGACTATTTCACCCTTTATGAGCTGGAGACAGTGACAACTTATAAGTGGGAATATGGAGAGCAGGCGAGTATTTTTGTAGAAAAAGACGGAGGGCTTTTGGCCGGAGAGCATGAGATTACATTAACGACTGCCATTAGAGTTGCCTATATACCCGTACCATTTGCCGGGAGCAAAACAAGGAAGGTTACGATTGCATCAAATAATTAGAAATGATATGGAGGAATAATTCATGAAGAAAGTTAAGATTGGTTTAATTGGCTGTGGTGGTATTGCAAGTAACAAACATTTACCTTCGCTTAAGGAATGCGGAGAAAAGAATGAAATTATTGGATTTTGCGATATTATCGTCGAAAGAGCAGAAAAAGCCGCAAAAGAATTTGGCGCTAAAGGGGCTAAGGTTTATACAGATTACAATGAGCTATTAGCGAATAAGGAGATTGAAGTCGTCCACGTCTTAACCCCTAATGTATCTCATTGTCCGATTACTGTCGCCGCCTTTGAAGCAGGGAAGCACGTTCTCTGTGAAAAACCTATGGCTCACACATCGGAGGATGCCATTAAGATGGTTGATGCTTGGCAGAAGTCGGGGAAGAAATTCACGATTGGCTATCAAAATCGCTTTAGAGCAGAAGTGCAAGCGCTGCATCAATCCTGCCAGAAGGACGAACTGGGAGATATTTATTATGCAAAGGCTCATGCTGTTCGCCGCCGCGCTGTCCCCACTTGGGGCGTTTTTCCTAACAAAGCCTTACAAGGTGGCGGTCCGTTGATTGATATCGGAACCCATGCTTTAGATATTACATTGTGGATGATGGATAATTATGATGTCGAAAGCGTAACCGGGTCGGTATTTTATAAATTGGGGCATTTGCCTCAGGCCACGGAAGGGAATATGTTTGGCCCATGGGATCCGGAAACTTATGAAGTAGAGGATTCGGCCGTTGGCTTTATTAAAATGAAAAATGGCGCAACAATTGCCTTAGAAGCCTCATGGGCACTTAATATGCTTGAATCAAAAGAAGCTGCAACGACCCTTTGCGGAACCAAGGCAGGGGCGGAGATCCTTTCGGGAATGAGCTATCCTAAGAGCGAATTGATTTATAACAAAGGTAAAAATGGTCTGCTGATGGAAGAACGAATATCACCAGCAGGTAATATCGCTTACTTTGAAGGCGGGGCGTCAGAAGAAGGCGTGATTGAAGCCAATCAATGGCTGGATGCGATTATCAATGATACCGAGCCGCTTGTGAAGCCGGAGGAAGCGTTGCGGGTTACGCAGATCCTTGAAGCCATTTATACAGCTTCAAAAACTAAAGAAACAGTTAAATTTTAGGAGGTATATCAAGTGAAACTTGGATTCGTCAGTGCAATCTTGGATAATTATACCTTTGAAGAAATGATTGATTTTGCCGCAGAAAATCATTTCGAATGTGTTGAAGTAGCCTGCTGGCCGGGCGGTGGGGCAGAGCGCCGTTATGCAGGTGTTTCCCATATTAACGTAGACGAGTTAAATGATCCCTCAAAAGTAGATTATATTAAAAGTTATTGTCAGGAAAACAATGTTGAGATTTCCTCGCTGGCGTTTTACCCGAATACAATGGATGGCGATCTAAAAAAGCGCAATGCGAACATCAGCCATTTAATGAAAGTCATCATCGGCAGCGCCAAGTTGGGTGTCAATATGGTAACTACCTTTATCGGCAGAGACCAAACAAAAACAGTCGAAGAAAATATTCAGCTATTTAAAGAAATCTGGCCGCCACTGATTCAGCTGGCCAAAATGCACCAGGTGAAGGTAGCCATCGAGAACTGTCCGATGTTATTTGGACAGGATCAATGGCCAGGCGGGCAAAATCTCGCCACAACACCTAAAATCTGGCGTGAAATGTTTTCAATTATAGATAGCAGCTATTTTGGGCTAAACTATGACCCGTCACATTTTGTCTGGCAGATGATGGATTATATTCAGCCAATCTATGAATTTAAGGATAAGATTTTCCATGTCCATTATAAAGATATCAAAGTCTATCAGGATCGACTTAATGAAGTGGGAATCATGGCCTATCCCCTTCAATATATGTCCCCGAAGCTGCCGGGACTGGGTGATGTTGACTGGGGCAAATATGTATCGGCATTGACGGATATCGGATACAATGGCTACACTTGCATTGAAGTTGAGGACAGAGCTTTTGAGGAATCCGACGAGAGTGTCCGCAATTCCCTGTTGCTAAGCCAGAGATATTTGCGGCAGTTTGTCATTTGACCGCTTAATACAGCGCCCGTAAGGGCGCTTGACTGATTAGACCGAAAGGAGATTATGATGGGATTAGTCATGAAACTTAGGTTTACAGACATTATTCAGGAGAAGACACTGAAAAACTATTATGTTAATGGAAAAGTCTGTGGATTTCAGCTTGATGTCCGTTTAGGATATTATCGGGGCCATTATTTATCGGTTATTGACGAACTGGATATAACCGTTGATGGAGAGGCTTTCGCTCAAGCAGACATTATCTTTTGCCTGAATGGGAAGGAATTTGGAGTACCTGAATTAAAGCATCAGTTTTCTGAGTTTTGGACGATACTGGCTCCCGCAACTATACTCGTTAGAAAAGCCGGAGGATTGACAGCTGGGGAACACGAAATAGACTTTAAATTAATGCTGCACAGTCCTTATATGCCTTTGCCTGGAGCGGCGGTTCCTCATGCATATACGCCGATTGACAGCTGTGAGAAAAAAACTGTTGTTTTGGAGGAGTGCTATGAGTAAAGTAAAGTTAGGAATCACATTGTATTCTTATACGAAGGAATATGTAAGCGGAGAATACACATTTGAAGATTGTGTCCGCAGATGCGCCGAGCTTGGCATTGATGGGTATGAAGTCGTAGCAACGCAAATGATACCGTCATACCCGTATATTAGTGATGATTTTATCGGGCTTGTCAATGAATGCAGCGTCAAGTATGGAGCCCGTCCGATAAGCTACGGCGCCAATACGGACAGGGGCATGCGCTATGATCGCGATTTGACAGACGATGAATTAGTGTCGACCACCATCAGGGATATTAGAAGCGCCAACAAGCTTGGATGTAAAATCATGAGGGCACAGTATTTATTGTCGCCTGAAAATTTAATCAGAATTGAACCCTATGCCAGAGAGCATAATGTAAAGGTCGGCATTGAGATTCACAACCCGGAGACGCCTAGTACCCCAGCGGTACAGACATATATTAACGCCATTGAAAAAACCGGCTCGCCCTATATTGGTCTGATACCAGACTTCGGCTGCTTTGCCAATAAGCCTAATGTCGATAGCTATGATGGCGCTCTTAAAAGAGGCGCCAATCAGGAGCTGCTCGATTATGCGGTAAGCCTTAAGTATGATGAGGTGCCGATGGATGTGGCGGTGCAGTTATTAAAAGAAAAAAATGCCGATGATGAGGTCATGGCTTCCTTTTTCACCATGTACGGCTTCCTGCAATTTAGCAAGAATCCTGATTTGGAGGGTTTGAAACGGATTATGCCTTATTGTATTCATTTCCATGGAAAATTTCATTATATGAAGGAAGATGGCAATGAGATGAGTATTCCTTATGATCAGATTCTTCCGATTATTGATGAGGCTGGTTTTGATGGATATATCGTTTCGGAATTTGAAGGCCATGAATCAGGAAAAGCACCGGAAATGGTTAAGAAACATATTGCAATGGAACGTAGAATTTTGGGAATAGAGAGGTGACTATGAAAATATTAGGAATTTCATTTGGTCGAAAAATGCATAATTGTGATATTGTGACAATTCATGCGTTAATGGCAGCAAAAGAAGCAGGAGCTGATGTCAAATTCATCAATACGATGGATATGGAAATAGGGCATTGCAAAGGCTGCGGTGCATGTAGCGCAGCAAGAGATAGGGGCAAACAAATCAAATGCATATTAAAGGATGATTATTTATCATTAGAAAATGAGATTCTCAATGCTGATGGCATTATAGTCGCGGCTCCCGTTTATTCGATCGCGCCAACAGGACAATTGAAAAACTATATTGACCGCTTTGGTGCGGCTCATGATAGAGCAGCGGCCTTAGCCGAACAGGAAAAGCGGATTAAGGATGGCAGCCAAGAGCTGTTAGATGAAAGAGTGTTTAAGGATAAATATGTGGCTTATATTTCGGTGGGTGGTGCCCATACGCCAAACTGGGTATCGATGGGCCTGCCTAATATGTATATGTTTGGCATGTCTTCACTGATGAAAACAGTGGGTCAGATTGACGCATATGATATGGGGCACAGGACGAATCCGGTATTGGATCAGACGTTTTTAAATCAAGTGGTCGGGCTTGGCAGACACCTTAAAGAATCGGTTGGGAAGCCTTATGAAGAGGTGAGCTGGTACGGAGAAGAAGGGGCATGCCCGGTTTGCCATAATAAGCTGTTGACGGTTGGTAAGACAACAAAAGTTGAATGTCCTCTTTGTGGGATTTATGGAAAGATATCCGTTGAGGGAGATTGTCTTAATGTGACCTTCACAGAGACGCAAAAGAAGCGGGCGAGAAACACTTACAACGGGTTGCTAGAGCATTATGTCGAATTGAAGGAAATGATGGATGTTATCATTCCTAAAATGGATAAGAATAAAGATTTTATTGATGAGGAAATGAAGAAATATAAAACTTTTCAGTCTACATATGAATGATCACCTTTGTCTGTTCAATCCTCTACAATCTCCGCGATATTTCAATAAAATTAACCTCATGCGGCGCTAATTCAAGGGGGAGGGTGATATCTTCCAGACAATCCATGTAATAGATTTCAAGCTTAGGAACACAGACGCTTTGATAATAATCGATTTCCTGCTGCTGCATATTAAGCAGCGTATGAATCAAATCTTGAGGCGTCGAGTGTCCCTTTTGTATGATGGATAGAAATTCATCAAGAGCACTCCCATAGGAGCGGTTTAGAATATATTTATTTATTTTGTATTTGCCCGATAATATATGACGTAATTTGATTTCCATTTCAAGCGGGCGAACCTCTTCAAAAATATCATAAGTATTTTCAATATTCAAATTCCGGCTAAAATGGACACAAAAGTCCTTGTTAAAATGCTGATAATGAAATGCCAGTATTTGAAAGGAGGTGCTGGAATTAGATGTCACCATATAGTTGTCTCCTTTTTCAATAAGTGACTGACCCATCATCGATAAAAAATAATTAGCAAAATAGACAGGTTTTTTAATGCCAAAAAAGTCGATCAGCCCTGCGCCGGTCGTATCCTTTGTGTTGTTGAAATCATAATTCGCATATGCGTTCGTTAAATCTGTGAATAACCAATAATTCAAGCTGTCCACATTATCTTGTAGATCAAGCACCGTTTTGCATAGAAAAGCAGCCTGATAAGAGGAGTTCATAATAAATGTATAGCCCTGAATACAGGAATTATATTCACTGATATGAAGTGGAAGCGACTTGCCAAATATCTTGATAATACTTTCCTTGCAGGCATTGGTTCTTTGCTTAAAAATTTCCGGATTCATCGAAAGTACGGAAACAAGCGACCGGCTGACGTCTTTAAGACGGATATTATATCGATTTGAATCAAATGAAAATAAATAAATTGAAATATAATCGGGTACTACTTTCTGTTCCTTTAGGCTTGATAAAAAAGCTTCAAATAAATGATTTGCGCTACAGTCATTATAACCGGGTCCACCAATGCGGGCATCGGGGACAAGCTGCTTGATAACTTCCCGATAACATTTGAAACGGCGGGCATAAGCAGTTGGAGATTCGGTGTATTCTAAAGCGGCATCATGGACGGCCCACAATTCAAAACGCCATGATGACACATGCTGTATGCCATAACGATTAATACAGTGGATGAGCATTGCCTGAAGCACCCTTTGGCAATAATCAATGGTATAAATATCTTCATTCCCCGCTACTGCGATAAAGGGGATCCCGTCTTTATTGACCGCAACAGAGTTAGCAACAGGCTTCATACTCAACTCAATATGCGGTATTACCTGGGATTTTAGAAAAAAATCCAAAATATCATTTAAGTTAGTAAAATCAAAATTTTGGCTACCTTCGATAGGATGTATGATTTCACAAGACAAGATATTCTGTATACGGACATACTTAAAATGAATCTGTTTCTGGCAATCTAAAAATTGCTTCTGAAAAACCTGCGACAGCAGATCTGTAGCAAAACCAACATTAATCGCATCAAGATACGGAGTGGCTAGCGGTGAATGATGTGCCACGCTGATGCTTAAGTGCCTGGCATGTGGATAAGCATCAAGAAGCCCCGGCAGGTTATTCTGATTATTATTGATTTCTTCCATTCTATATGAAAGGGTAATCTTCTCATTGGGTGTGTCTTTAGATTCAAAGTGCTTTTGCCGATATTGCGATGGGTTAATATTGTATTGCGTCTTGAAGCTTTTGTTAAATGCAGCTGAATTGGGGAAGCCATTATTAAATGCAATCATAGTCATGGAATGGTTAGTATTTAAAAGCTCTGGCATGGCATGTTCTAAGCGTGCCGTGTTTAAATACTTGAGAAACGATTGCCCAAAATGCTGTTTCATAAATCGAGATAAATACTGCGGCGTCAAAAACATTTTATCGGCCAATGTCTGAAGTGTAATTGGATATTGATAGTTTGCATTGATATAGGTTTTAATGGCGTGGATACGTTCGATTATGTGATCCTTACGGCTCTGGGTATCCGCAGAACGCTCGTGAAGTGTAAAATGAGCATTAATTTCCGCGGCGATCTGATAGATGCTGGCCATTAAACTGTGGGATTGATAATTGGCATTATAATATATCGTCAAATCCTTTAGTAATTCCTTAAGCTTTAGATAATTCTTCTTTCTATCGCCTGCAGAATTACAGACAATCAAGTTTGGCTCAATCGACAAGTCTCTCAATAAATTGCAGCTAAAGCTGACCTCTAGCAGAGAATTGTCCCAAAGGGCGCCTGCCTCATAAGAAATACCAGGCTGCAATACGACGATATCGTCTTTATGTAGTGTAAATACCCCATCTGGACAATGGATGATAATACTCCCCGATAATACCGTGAAAAAATGTAAATCCTGTGAAAGATGGATAATCTTTTGATTTATTGAAAAAAATTGAACATCAATATTCCCTGTGGCATGTGAAAGAATATACATTCTATACCTCCTTCATTTGCTGTAATAGATTGATTTGGTATAATACGGCTTCATGCATTTTAAGCTCCGTGTAAAATGTCAGCTTCTGTTTGACCTTACGTACCTCAACACTTAAGCTTGGAGTACACTTGTTTTTTAAATAGGTAATTTCAGCATTGGATAAATCAGCCTTAGCACCGAGCTTCTTCCATTCGTGAATCAGGTTCCCTTGAGTTTCGGAAAGTGTCCATTGCTTAATATGGTAGGTTCCTTCTTTTAAATTCTCAAGACAAATTGACAAAGAGAGTGGCTTTAAAATCACAAAGGGAGAGCCGGGATATTTCAATGATTCATAGTCTTCTTGATGTATGCAATAATCTTCGTTGAAGTAGCCATAGTAGTAAGCAAGAATTTGATAATTATATTTAGAGGATGAGGTGACAATATAATGCTCCCCTTTTGCGATGATTCGATTACCCAGCAAATTCAAAAACTGGTAAGCGAAAAAGCCGGGCTTTTTAATGCCATCCTTACTGATGATGCCATTGCCTCCAAATAAAATATAAGGCGAATATTTAAAATCCAGTGAAGAATCTGATAAAAGCCAGTAACTCATGGCTTTGGCGAGGCTATTATTATTTAAAGATTCTCTGATGATAAGTGAAAATGGATATAAGCCGTCATTCATATAATTATTATTTAATATATGGGTGCCATATTCTGTGACATATAAATCCGGCGGCTCATCCCATTTTTGCTTAATCATGCGGTGGCACTGCTCAATTCGATTTTTATAAATATCCTGATTAGGCGCCAAGGTCACCTGATCACTGCTCCATAAAGAATCAACGGCGATTTCGTCATTATATGGATAGACATAGATAGATACAAAATCCGGTTTGATAAATGCTTTATTCATGGCATCAAGAGTATTGCTTAAATGCTCGGTGTTCATAAAAGTATTAAATCCAGGACCGCCGACATAAGCTTTTGGAACTAATTCTTTGATGGTCGAATAAACATATTTAAATCTATTCAAGTAGCTCAACGGAGACTCGACAATGGTCATATTGTTATTGTATTCCTGCCAGAACTCAAACTGCCATTCACTTACTGTATGAAATCCGTAATGATTAATGCAGCTTTTTAAAAAGATGGGTAAAAGTGGCTTTAAAATATCTTCGAAATAATTTGTTTTTGAAAGATATTTTTGGCTGTTCTCAATCAAATCATTCATGTATATATGTGCATGCTTGCTTCCGATATCAAAAAGAGGCTTTAGATGAAGAGAACTTAAATAATCGATGATACGAAAAATATGAGTCATATCGTTTTCGATATAACCAGTGACGATACAATTGTCAATTAGCGAAAAAACATTTTGAATTCGACCATATTCAAAGCCTATTTCTATTTGTATCAAGGAAAGATGCTTCCTGAACCCTGGATTTTCAAAATTAGAGGCATCGCCTAAGTTGATCAGCTTTTTAAAGGAGGGCGTAAAGGGCTTATGTTTACTGGCGTTACAGCATATCTCTTCTTTGACGGGGGCTTCAATAAGTGTCAGGGCTGTATTGCTTAAAGCAGCCTGATCTGACAAGAGCCCCTTAATCAAAGGCAAATTATTAATTTGACATTCAGGCGGGATATGCGCCTGCTCACTCATTTTCAGAAATGTCGTACGATAATCGAGTGGATCCATGTCATGCTTATTTAAAAATTGCTTAAGGAAGGCGGAAGTGTTGGGAAAACCACCATCTATGGCGATTTTATTCAATGACTCATTCGAATATTTAAGCAGGAGCGCTGTAGCTTCTAAGCGAATCCCATTTAAATACTCATAAAAAGTCATTTGAAAATGCTTCTTCATAAAGCCGGCCAGATATTGAGGCGATAAAGATATATGGTCAGCTAGCTCCTGTAATGTGATCTGCTTACTATAGTTATCATCGATAAAATATCTGATTTTGTCGATTTTAGCTTGCTGCTTAAGCGTTGTTTTATTCATTGCTTCGGCCTTTGCCTTCACCGCCGGTCTGGTCTTAAGATGGTGCAGGAGCTGGTAAACCTGCGCCATTAAATAGTTGTCATTATTCTTGGTATCGGTATAGTGTGCCGTGGCCATATTGATAAGATAATGTCTTAAATTCTTATTAGTGGTCTGATCCGAATCGTTAGAATAGAAATAAACAAATCGCTGCTGTGTTTTAAAACAATGGTTAAAATGTAGGGCATCTAAAGTGATAAGTAATAGATATGAATCCGGTGCGCCATGCAATGAAAAGGACTCCTCAGGATAAATTAAAATAATATCCTGCTTGTGGAGGAGGTGATGCTGCTTGCCATGTATAATAGATATTAGCCCTTGTAATGAGAGCAAAAATGTATAGCCCATATTAAAAAGATGAATGGGGGCTGATAATTTGCATAACTCAATTTGATAAATTTCTTGGTTGGTTGTGAAAATACGCATTGTGGCACAATCCTTTACACAAAATTAGAAGGCGAAAAATTTGCTGTTTACTGATTATAGTTTAAAAGATTTGCGTTTAAAAAGCAATACTAACATCATACCGGATTGTATATAACGATAGTCAAAATACATTAACATTTCAATGAAATTAGTAAACCTTTTTAAACATAATTCATATGGTTTGATAAAGCAATTGAAATACATATATAATTTGTATAAAAAAGATATGCAAAATGAAGATTTTATTGTGTTTATCTTATATACTTCTCATATAAAACATGAAGGAGGAGTTACAATGAGAAGCATAAAGAAATCACTTTCATTGATATTGGTTCTATGCATGGCAGTAGCGATGCTTGCAGGCTGTGGCAATTCGGAGGATACAGCCGAGACCAAATCAACGGCGACAGAAGCGGAAGGAACAACTAAAGCAGCCGATGAAGGCAGTGATGAAGAAATGGCTGAAATAAATATCATGATTCTTGCCATGAGTGATGTATCGGCAGGCTCAGAAGAGGTTATTGCAGAAATCAATAAGATCACAGAGGAGAAAATCAATACCCATGTCAACATTGAGCATGTCGAAATGGGAACTTATGTAGAACAGGTTGGACTAAGGATTTCCGGAAATGAAAAACTGGATCTCGTCCTGACAACTCCGATTGAAGCCGCCGGCTTTAGTTCGATGACGGCTCAAAACCAGTTGATGCCCCTTAATGATTTACTGGAAGAATATGCACCTGACACCCTTGCGCTTTTAGGCGATTACATCAAAGGAACGACGATTAATGACACTATTTATTCATTACCTACATACCGCGCCTTGAATTCTAACTCATATTTAATCATGAGAAAGGATATTTTAGATGAGCTTGGGTTGACAGAGAAAGCACAGAGCCTATCATCTTGGACTGAATTTGAGGAAATCTTATCAGAAGTAACGGCAAATAAAGAAATTGCCGGTATTGCAGGCAATGATGGAGCCGGTACAGTGATTACCTTACAAGGCGTATGGCATGATACCGATGACTTTGCTGGGAACACCAGCTATGATAGTCTTGGCGATACATATAAAATCATTGCTGTAGATGAAGAAACAGATACCGTCTACAACTATTTTGCAGCGGATTCTTATCAAGCAATGATTGAAAGAGTCAGGGGCTGGTATGAAAGCGGCTATGTCTATAAAGACAGCGCAACGTCAGAGGAGCAGGGTGATACACTGTTAAAAACGAATGTAACATTTTCAACGTGTGTTAATAGCGAGATCGGTGTTGAAGTCTCTAGATTAAGCTCGACCGGATATGAAGTGATTTGTCCGATGATTGTCGCACAGCCGGTTATTACCGGAAGTCTTACTAAGTTTACTTGGGGTGTTCCGGTAACATCAACTGAGCCGGAAGCGGCAGTGAAGTTTTTGAATCTGATGTATACAGATAAAGATATTGCCAATCTTCTGACATGGGGAGTTGAAGGTCGTGATTATGTCGTTAAGGATGGTGAAGCTGTTTTTCCGGAAGGCGTAGATGCTACGACAGTATCGTATCATACAGCTGATTTCCTTTATGGCAACCAGTTCCTTGTTTACCCATGGGAAGGGCAAGGAGCAGATTTTAGAGAAGTTGCTAAGGCAAACTTAGACGAAGCAGGCGTATCGAAATATGTAGGTTTTAGTGCGGATACCTCTTCAATAACCAATGAATTATCTCAATTGACAAATGTCATCGATCAATATAAGCCCTCCCTAGAGTCTGGCGCCGCAGAACCAGCAGTATATGATGAGTTTATTCAAGCAATGGAGGCCGCTGGCGTAGATAAAGTCATCGAAGCATACCAAATACAGCTTGACGCTTGGCTGGCAGAGCAATAATAAAGTAATGGGAGAGTGTCCTGAACTATTGCCAGGACACTCTTCTTAGAAGGAGGGCTATGAGGGAATGAAAGAAAAAGGATTAGCCATTTTACGGCGAAAACCGTTGATTGATATTATGTTGATGTCAATATTGTCTATTATATGTATTTTCTTGCCCTATGCAAGTTATACCTATAAAAGTGCGAAATACACTTTGAGTGGCTTAGAATTGATGCTTGGAAAGACGATTTTGGGCGGGCAGATTCAGATTAATCCACAGATTCTTTTGATATTAGCCGTCATACTTAATATACTGATTATTGCATTAATATTTGCCCTTTCAAAGCTTAAGCCAAGAATAGGCGGTATTTTACTTTTGCTCTTGGGACTGACGGCTGTTGTCTGTAATATTGCAATGGCAGTAAGGCTAAGTGGGATGTTAAGAGAAGCAAGGAATGTATCGATATTGTTTGGCAGTATTATTCCTGTTGTTTTAGGGGTTGTTATTGTGATCCGGGCACTTAACCTGATGTATCGGCTAAAGGTCATCAATGTGCTGGATTTTATGGTTATTCCCGGACTGCTTTATTTAATTATTAATAATTATCTGCCGATGGTTGGTATTGTCTTAGCTTTTAAGAAAATCGATTATAGTATTGGCATTTGGACTAGCCCGTGGGTTGGTTTTGATAATTTTATCTATTTATTTAAGACTTCTGCTGCTTGGATTATTACGAGAAATACACTTTTATATAATCTGGCGTTTATCATAGTTGGCAATATTCTGGGAATTATAGTAGGTATTTTTCTAAGCGAGGTATTTTCCAAAAAACTGCGGAAGTTTTACCAGACCTCCATCCTTTTGCCCCAACTGATTTCCTATGTTATTGTGGCCTACATTGTTTTTGGTTTCTTAAGCAACGAATCCGGCTGGATTACCCAAACGCTTCTTGGTGGTACGGATATTAATTTCTACCAGGAAAAATCTTACTGGCCATTTATCTTGATTCTTGTCAATACCTGGAAAGGTCTTGGCTATAGTGCGGTGATTTATCTGTCATCTGTCGTTGGCATTGACAGGACACTAATTGAAGCTGCCTACGTCGATGGTGCCGGGCGCATGAAGCAGATTAAGAACATTATTCTGCCGTTGCTAAAGCCGACGATTGTCACCCTGATATTACTTCAGGTAGGCAGGATATTTTATTCGGATTTCGGCCTGTTCTTCCAAGTGCCAATGGATTCGGGAGCGTTATATGATGTGACTAATGTAATCGACACTTATGTATACCGGAGTCTGATGAAGATGAATAATATTTCAATGGCTTCAGCCGCCAGCGCCTATCAGTCGGTGGTGGGATTCGTTATAGTCGTTACTGTGAATGCTGTTGTCAGGAAGATTGATAAAGAAAATGCACTGTTTTAAGGAGGGATTGCGAAGTGGATGATACACGTGTTACGGGTAGTAGTGAAAGAGTATTTCAATTGATTATCAATGTAGTTTTAATCTTGTTGGCACTGGCGGCAATCCTTCCATTTATACTGCTTCTATCCTCATCATTGACCGCCGAGGAAACGCTGCTTATAGATGGGTATGGGTTTTGGCCAAAGAGTTTCAGCTTGTTTTCGTATCAGTATTTATTTATAGCCAATGGTGTTAAGATATTCAAAGCTTATGGAATCACTTTTTTTGTGACGATTGTCGGAACCGGCCTTAGTCTTCTAATCGGCCCGATGCTGGCATATCCTCTTTCGAGAAAGGATTATCCGAGGGCGAAGGCACTTACATTTGTTGTTTTTTTTACAATGCTGTTTAATGGGGGTGTGGTGCCGTCGTACATCATGTGGACACAGATTTTTGGGATTCGAAATAGTCTTTTGGCATTGATTCTGCCAAATCTTTTGTTTAATGGTTTTTATATTATACTCTATAAAAATAATTTTTCGACAAATATCCATCCTGCCTTAATAGAAGCAGCTAAAATCGATGGCGCCGGGGAATTTTATATTTATTTTAAAATTGTTATGCCGTTATCCCTCCCGATTTTAGCGACAGTGGGACTCATGGTTGCAATTGGCTATTGGAATGATTGGGTTAACGGTCTTTATTATATTACTGATTCTAAGCTTTACAGCCTGCAGGTTTTGTTAAATAGCATTATGAATAATATCAAGGCTTTGGCTTCAATGGATGTATCGATGGGATCAGGGGCGGCAAGTATGCCCGGTACCGGTATTCGAATGGCGATGGCGGTTGTCGGGGTTGTTCCGATTATGGTTTTGTATCCGTTTTTTTCCAAGGCGTTTGTTAAAGGTATTGCCCTTGGAGGGGTAAAAGAATAAGAAAGAAGAGGGAAGCACATGTTTGATAAATATATGATAGATGGAGATGTTCTGCAAAACGTGGAGCAAGATGGCGAAGTTATCGGATTTCGGATAGGTGTTCGGATTGTATACTATCGCGGTGTCGTTCTGGCAGTTATTGGTAATTTTGAAGTGACTTTAGATGGCGTTAAATATACGAAAGATCAAATGACTTTTACGGTCAATGAAAATCCGTATACTTTTGACCAAATGATTGGAAAGACTGATGAACACTGGGGTTTTGGTGATGTGGCCTATTTGACAATTTTAAAGCCCGGCGGTTTGTCAAAAGGTGAACATGAGATGACTGTTTTAGAGGAAATAAGAGTTGTCTACGGTCTAATGGATATGATGATGCCGACTAGCGCCCGCTGGTCAAAGAAGATGATTCTTGGCGATACCTATGTTATACCACCACGGATTAAAAGAGGCGTATCTCTTTATAGCTACCAGCAAGAGTACTATTTAAAGGAAATGGATTTAGAAGCTTGTATCAAGGCGGCGGCAGATATCAGCGCATATGGGATTGAAATCATTTCTGAAGCGATGATTCCTGATTTTCCAAACCCTCCGCAGCCATGGATTGATCGTTGGTTTGATTTGATGGATAAATATCATACGGTGCCTACCTGTTATGATGCTTTTATGGATGGGCAGATCTACCCGGGTAAGTTTATTTCTGATGAGGAAGCCGTCGAGGTGATGGAGCGGGATATTAAGTTGGCATCCAGAATGGGTTTTAAAACAATGCGGGTGCTCTGTGCCGTGCCGTTGAGGATTATTGAAAAAGCCCTGCCCTGTGCCGAAAGATATAATATAGTGATGGGGATAGAGGTGCATTCACCCTTTAAGCTTGCCACGCCATGGCTCGATGAATATGTAGACTTTATTAAAAAGACAGGAACGAAGCATTTTGGCATTATCCCTGATTTTGGAATTTTTGTCAAAAACCCAGTGAAGATTCTTGAGAAAAAGCATATCAGGCAAGGAGCGAATCCGAAGATTGTTGAATATGTAAGTCGATGCTATTCAGAAGGAAGATCGGCCGAAGAAACAATGGCGGCCGTTAAGACCATGAGTCCTAATGAGGAGGATTTATTCTGGACAAAGGAGGCGTTCACTTATACATACTGTGACCCGAAGCTTTTAGCAGGATACATTCCGTATATCATTCATATTCATGGGAAAATGTACGAAATGGAAAATGGCGTTGAACCAAGTATTCCCTATGCTAAAGTTATTGATGTTTTGAAAGAAAACAACTGGGCGGGATATATTTCCACAGAATATGAAGGACAAAGGCATTATCACGATATCCCCGACTGGGATGTCGATAGTGTTGAAATGGTGAGGGAGCATCAAGAGATGCTTAGAAGGCTGATATAATATCATTTTTTCTGAGACTTCTTTGACAAATAACATAGAATAATGTACTATATAGTTAAAAAAGAAGGGGAAGACTATGTTTGAATATGAAGAATCTGCCTATCAAGATGCTGGATCTAAGGAGAACGTTATCCGGGCATTTATCGGGAAGAAAGAGGCGAAAATGTATTCTAAACTGGGGCTTACAGCATTTAATTTGCCTGCTTTTATTTTTCCGATATATTATCTTATCTTTAGGAAGTGCTATATATCAGGTGCCATTGTATATGGCGTGTTATTTGCATTGGGGACTTTAGCGCTTTCTGATGGCCTTAATTTCATGTTAGCGCTTGTATTGAGACTGGCTCTTGGGATGATGTTTTATATGATTTACCAGTGGGAGATAACAAGGAGAATTGATAAGTGGACGGCGGAGGGCAAAGATTATAAAGAGATGGAATTAATGGCAGTGCAAAAGGGTGGTACGAATATTCCTTTGGTGATAGCCATCATTGCAATAGAAACGTTGATCAATTATATTTATTATGTGCTTATATTTGGTGCGGCAGGCTATTCCATTTATGATCTGCTGATTAAGTAGGAGGGATAAGTTGATGAGAAATTTTGTTTTTCATACTCCGACTGAGGTTGTGTTCGGAAAAGATACAGAATATCAAGCTGGTCAGTTGATCAAACAGCAGCAATGCAAGAAGGTATTAGTTCACTTTGGGGGAGCCAGTGCAAAGAAGTCAGGGCTCTTAAATCGTATATTCGAATCATTAAAGTCAGAGGGGATCGATTATGTTTCATTAGGCGGTGTTGTTCCCAACCCGAGATTATCTAAGGTCTATGAAGGGATAGAATTATGTAAAAGGGAAGCGGTCGACTTTATTCTGGCCGTTGGCGGTGGGAGCGTGATTGATTCGGCTAAAGCAATCGGCTACGGAGCGGCAAATGAAGCTGATGTCTGGGACTTTTATTTAGGAAAAGCAAGCCCTAAGGCATGCCTCCCAGTGGGGGCGGTTTTGACCATTGCGGCAGCCGGAAGTGAGATGAGTAATTCGTCGGTCATCACTAATGAAGAGAGCTGGTACAAAAGGGGCTTAAGCTCACAGATGGGACGATGTCGGTTTGCGATTATGAATCCGGAACTGACCTATACTCTTTCGTCCTATCAAACACAATGCGGCTGTACCGATATTTTAATGCATACAATGGAGCGATATTTTACCCTTGATCAGGATAACGAGTTGACAGACGGTATAAGTGAAGCCTTGATGCGAACAGTTATCCATAATGCAAAAATTATCCTGAAAAGTCCCGATGATTATAATGCCAGAGCACAGATTATGTGGGCAGGAAGTTTGGCGCATAATGATTTAACCGGCTGTGGAGCGATTGGTGACTGGGCAACCCATCAGTTGGGGCACGAATTAAGCGGTTTATTTGATGTTGCCCATGGTGCGAGTCTTTCAGCAATTTGGGGCAGCTGGGCGAGATATGTCTACAAGAATGATATCAGCAGATTTGCTCAGTTTGCTGTGAATGTCTTGGCTGTTCCCAATGATTTCAGAAACCCTGACAAGGTTGCTTTAGAGGGCATTGAAACGATGGAAGAATTTTACCGAAATACGGGCATGCCGGTTTCGATTGGTGATATGGGAATCACCATTACGGATGAACAGATTGATGAAATGGCACGTAAGTGTACTGCCAATGACAGTAAGAAGAAGGGCGCTTTTAAGGAATTAAACGTGAATGATGTCAGGAATATATATCGAATGTCCCGCTAATCAAGTGGGCAGTTAAAGGAGAGGCGCATCTTACAAAATAGACGCCTTTCCTTTTTTATGTTGCAAATAAATTTAGGTATTGACGCAGGTATCTAAATGTGATACTATATCGCATATAACATGTCGATGGTCGACATGTCATGTATCAACATAGCTGTTATTTTGAGTATAGTAAGGAGTGTGACAATGTCAGATGGATTGAATAAAAAATATATTCCCATGACTGAAACAACATATTACACCCTTTTAGCTTTGATTAAGCCAAGACATGGTTATGCAATCATGCGATTTGTCAGCCATTTGACTGAAGATCGAATCAAGCTGGGAACCGGAACGCTATATAGTATGGTTGGTCGGCTAGTGGACGATAAGGTGATTCGGATACTGTCAGCGGAAAGTGGTAAGAAGACATATATCATAACTGAGCGGGGACTAGATTTGTTAAAAATCGAAACCAAACGCCTGAATCAGCAATTGCAAAATGGGATGGAGATACTTGAACGGGAGGTGAGCCGGGATGGCAAATAACCGGAAGATTAAGAAGTTCAGATGGTTTATAAGTTATATGAAAGAATTAGACTGGCTTGAGGATATGGCACTTAGTGGCTGGAGGTTACATGATATAAGATTTGGTGTGTGCTATTACTTTGAGACCTGTGATCCGATCAGGCTGTTTTATGAAATTGACCGCTTTGATGTTCCGATCAATCCCACTTTGAAAGAAATTCGAAACAAGGAGCTTTTTATCGGCGTTGCCCAAGATATGGGATGGTCTGTTGTAACCCATGATGAAAGTCAGAATTATTATTTTTGTAAGGAATATTCTGAAGGAGAGATTAATGAGATCTATAATGATGAAGAATCCAGAGAGCAAAGAGCCAAGAAATATCAGGAGCTATTCGGTAAAAAGGCTTTAGATTTGATTAAGATACTATTTTTCGTCAGTATTATGTTTTTGGCTTTATCCTTTGCAGGTGCCATTACTGGTAATAAAATAGACCGATGGGCCAATACTTTTTTTATGTTATATGTGTTTCTTGTTCTGATATCATATTTTTTGACGATCAACTTGGGGAAGAAGTACTATTTTGAATTCATGAGAATACGAAAGGATGATCTAAGGACTAGTAAACAGGATGCAAGAAAAACCGTAAGAAAGCTTATCTTCACGAATATCCGGCTTAAAAAGTACTTATCCGATATGGCGGTAAAGGGGTGGCAATTAGAGTGTATGACAGCCACCAGATTCTTCTTTGTGAAAGAGGCTTTAGCAAACGAGCAATATACAATGGACAGTAAATATTTAACAAATAAAAGGCGTAAGCTATTAGGAAAAAATAAGTTAAAGGACATGAAGGATTGGATTGGAATGAACAATGATTGGCAGGTCCAAAGCCTGGAGGATGCCGAGAGTAAAGGCTGGATTTTTGTTTGTGCTCTTGAGAATCGATTGGTTATTTATAGGAATAACCCCAATGAAATGCCACAACCCCTTAATGATTTAAAGTATGACAGAAGATTAAGGTTAATATCTATGATCGGGTGGTACAGTGCTTTTTTGGTTTTGTGCGGGCTCATCGGTGGTTTGGTCGGCGGCATCGTTGGTGCTATGATACATTAGGACTAAAGAAAGGAGACAGCTATGAAACTTGAAGTAAAGAATTTGAAAAAGAGCTTTGCCGGCACCGAAGTGCTGCATGGCGTATCTTTTGAAGTCGAGAGTGGAAAGGCACTTGGGCTTTTAGGAAGAAACGGTGCGGGGAAGACGACGACGATGAGGATTTTAATGGATGTATTTCGTGCAGAAAGCGGGGAGATTCATCTAGATGGGAAAGTCTTTAAGCCATCCCATGAGAAGATAGGGTATCTTCCGGAGGAAAGAGGTTTGTATCCTAAAAGGACTGTGATTGACCAGATGGTATATCTGGCACGCTTAAGAGGCCTTGGAACCGCAGATGCTAAGAGAAATTCGAAGAAATGGCTGAAGCGTTTGGAAATCGAGGAATATGAAACAAGGAAGTTAGAAACCCTCTCAAAAGGAAATCAGCAAAAAGTTCAATTAGCAGCGACGCTGGTATGTGACCCTGATATGATTATATTAGATGAGCCCTTCAGCGGACTTGATCCGGTGAATGCTCAGATTCTTAAGGAGGTAGTCGGTGAATTGATCGATGATCGTAAGCTTGTTATTTTTTCCAGTCATCAGATGAGTTATGTTGAGCAGTTTTGTGATAGCATAGCTATTATTGATAAGGGAAATGTCATATTAGAGGGAGATTTAAGAGAAATTAAGAAAGAATACGGTCAGAATAGATTGATCCTTTCTTCTGGCAATCACACCTTACAAGCGTTAAATGATAAAATAAAGCGGTCAGGGGAATTTCCGATTTTCGTTGACGGAATAACAAAGGATTATCTAATCCTGAAAATAGAAGAAGCAGTGACAAAGAATGAGCTTTTAGCACAACTTATTCATTCAGATATCCTGATTGAACAGTTTGGCTCTTACGAACCGTCGCTAAATGATATTTTTGTAGAGAGGGTAGGTGATGAAGCATGAGGAAGTTCTCGATTGTACTAAAATATGAATTAAGAGAATATGTGAAAAATAAAAGCTTTGTTGTTGTGACTTTATTGCTTGCTATAATTGGAGCAATCGTCTTGTTTGCGCCCCGTTTCTTTGATATGTCTTGGTTAGTTGGAACACCTTCGGAGCAGCAAGTAACAGTGTCGGATGAAGAAACCAAAGGAACGATGCTGCTTTATGATTCGGAAGGGCTTGTCAATCAGGAGCTGCTTAGTGGAGCGTTTCCCAATGTCACATGGGTTGAAGTCGATAGCGTAGATGCCATTAAAGACAAAATCAATAGTGAGGAGGCACTAGCCGGATTCCGTGTTGTTTCTTACACCGAGTATGACTACTATATACTAAATAGAGGTATATACAGCGTTGAGGATTCATATTTCGAAGCGGTGCTCTCTGCCTCGATGCGCCAAGCCTATTTTACGGAAAACAATCTAAATGCTGATGAAATAGAAGCCCTGTTCGCAACACCGATCACAATGAATGAACAAGTGCTGGGGAAAGATTCTACTGATAATTATTGGTATTCATACGCCCTTGTTATTATTGTATTTATGCTCATAGTATTTTATGGCCAGATGATTGCGGTTTCCGTAACCAATGAAAAAAGCAATCGCGCAATAGAGATTCTGGTAACAACGACCACACCTAACAGCCTCCTTTTTGGTAAGGTAATCGCTGGAGCCATCGCCGGATTATGTCAGGTGGGCGTTGTTTTAGGCGCCGTATTAATATCCTACCAAATGAACCGCGAATTGTGGGGTGGGAAGCTTGATATGATTTTAAATATTCCGACTGAGGTTTTAATAACCTTTGCATTGTTTGGTATAGGCGGTTATTTATTCTATGCATTCTTATATGGAGCTATGGGTGCGTTGGTTTCAAAGACCGAGGATATAAGTAAAAGCTCCAGTGGCTTGATGATTATGATTATGATTGTTTATTTCATTTCCTTGATGCAATTAAGCAATGTGGATGGTATTGCCATGAAAGTCTTATCATTCCTTCCCATTAGTTCATATAGCGCCATGTTTGTTCGAATTGCCATGGGAACGGTCGAGATGTGGGAAATCGTTGTTTCCTTTGTTATTCTGGTAGCATCAATATTTGCCGCCGGTTTAATTGGTGCCGGAATTTATCGAATGGGAACCTTAAGATATGGTAATCCAGTTCGCTTAACCTCTGCCCTTAAGGAATTAAAACGGTCTAAATAATCTTCGTCTGTGTCGCTATTCTTACAGCGTCGGCACGATTGACGGCGCCAAGCTTGTTATAAATTTTTTGCAGAGTGCTTTTAACTGTGTGTACTGAGAGATAAAGGCTCTCTGCAATTTCTTCTCTGGTGAGACCTTGGCAGAGGTCGATCAGAATCTCTTTTTCTCTTCTTGAGAGTTGAAAGTGTTCCGTTGTTTGCTGGCCATTTTTGAGATTATATTTCTTCTTATAAAATGATTGACGCTTAGCATAGGTGGAGGACTTTGCATATATGTTATGCAGCCATTCCTCTGGGATGTTGTAATTGGTTGCTTTTCTTACGCTGTCAATCATACTGCACATACTGGTCCCCATTTCGATAAATGGCATGATAAAATTTGTTTCGTTGACAAGCTCATAAAGTGATTGGAGTATTTCGCTGCATAATGAGATGTTGCCGGTGTAGTAAAGGGCAAGAGCTTTCATCGTTCGGATAGATAATAAATCCAGCCACAGACCCTTTTCCTGATACAAGTCATCAAGCTGTTCTGAAAAAGCCAAAAGCTCATCATACTGCCTTTCTTCTAAGAAATAATAGGTCCTGATAAGCCGATCCCGTCCAACGCTGATAGGAGGATGGATCGTGGCATTGAGAGAGTCGTCTAATAGCCATCTGGCAATATTCTCGCTATGCCCCATTTTGATTAAAAACCAGCCTTCGGCAATGTCCATTATGCTTAAGTGTTCATCGGATTGGGCAAACACCTTGAGCTGCTGTAAGTGAGCTATGGTGGCATCATAATTGCCTTTGGCGGCAGTCACTTTCATTAACAGAAAGTAAGCATTACAGACAATATCGTACTGCTTTTTCTGTTGCGCTCTGTAAATAGCTTCAAATGCATTATTCTGCGCCATTTCCATATTGCCCTTAAAATAAGCAACTTCGGCTTTTGCTAAGTATTCGACGCCGTATCCGAGACCGTGCATCACCCTGGAGGCATAAGGCATGGCTTCAAAAAGGTCGTTTTGAAGTCTTTCAACTTCTTTGTTTTGAAGGTTGTTGGGGTTGATGGCATTGTTACTATCGATGATTTTAATCTGGCTGTAGTCTCGTATGCTGCCTTTAGGGAGGCAAGCATCAGCCATTTTATAGTATTTTACATAGCTGTGCTCCTTCTGGGTTTGCCTGATGAGCGCCAGCACAATGTAGGCTTCTCCCAAAACTGCTTGGGATTCAGGTAAACGCTTTTGCTCATCGATTAAATCTAGCAAATCCTCTGCAGCAGCCTTAAGCTCCAGATTGTTTAATTGAAAAGAAGCCCGGATGATTCGTATCATAGGGTGCTTTTGGATAAATGGTTTGGGAAATCCCTCTAGTAAGCGAATGACATGGGAAGCAGTTGATCTAGGATGGCGCTTAGGCGTCCAAAGGCGTATGATTTCCCAGGGCTCATTATAACAGCTGCACCTTTCATAATAGATCATAGCATCAACCTTAAACCCTTTGGCGTCATACCATTGGGCAGCGGTTATATAGACCTCTTGGATCTCTTTAGGATCAAGGTATAGTTGTCTCTCCTGTAAGAAATCCAGGAAAATTTGGTGGAAGTGGTACCTTCTATTATAAGGGTTGAAGGCAATAAACATATTTGTATTGATGATGTCCATGATCGTGTCGATATGCTCGCCTGAAAGTTGCTGAATAAGACCTGCTGGAAACTCGTCTAATAGTGAAAACTTAGTGAGAAGGTTCTTTACTAAAGGCGAATAAGTGGCGAAAATATCCTCTTCAATCATTTTAATAACAACCAGCTTCGTACCGGGAAGCGGATCGACCCATTGATTGCTTTCTTTTTTTAACTCTAGGCCGACAAGATAGAGCGCCAGTGGCCAACCTTCAGTATAGGCATCGATTTTCTCAAGCTCTGATTCGGTAAGTGAAATGCCTAGTGATTTAAAGTATTCATCAGTTCTATCAATGGTAAAGCGCAAGTCTTTTTCGGTTAAATGATATTTTGAGTTGGTTTGAAAAGGAATTTTAGCTCGTGATAGTAATATGATGCAAAAATCTTCAATATTTGCTGCAACGAGATTTTCAACAAAGTCAATAATGAGTTTATTTTGGATGAAATGGAAGTCGTCAAACACAAAGATGAACGGATTGTCTTTATAAATTTCCTTTGTGAAGACCCGCAGGAATTGATCAAATTCCCTCAATGTTTCGGGGAAGTTAAGCATTTTTAGAATCTCGGCCGTTTCATCTCCCACAAGCGATAGTGCATAAATAAATTCTTTCCAGAACCGATCCGGGTAATTATCTAATTTAGATAGCTGTAACCATGCGACTCTAAAATTACTGTCATTTAAGAACATTGAAATGGTTTGTGTTTTACCGTATCCGGCTCCGGCCGACACGGTGATAAGGCTCTCCTTAACAGCTTTAGATAATATGCTGTTTAGCCGGGGTCTGGATAAAAGCCCGCTATTGTGAGGCATAGTATTTCTTTTGTAGATATCTTCAGACATATAATTGGTCTCACTTCCTTTCAATATATATATATTTCATACATACTAACTATGTACTTTTATTATACAACATTTATGGGATGATTCAAGTGGTGGAATTATTAAAAAAAAATTAACCGTTTGTCTGTTGTTACCGACTTAAAGTGGAGTTAAACTATCAATAATAAATGGATAAAGGAGGAAATGACTTTTGCTAAGCAGAAATAGCACCCAAAATAGAAAACTTAAGATTGGCACAAGCTTGCTTACATGGTTCATCTGTATGATGTTGTTCTATATAAATGTGTTCGCGTCATTAACTCTTGAGGAGAATGTTGACAACACTAATACCGTGATTACAGCATTTGACATGCCAATAACAGAAATTTCTGTAGATATCGGAACTGAAAAAACAGCTATTGGCCTGCCTGGAATACTCACTGCTACAATGGAAGATGGAGCAAAGACTGAAGTTTCTGTGACGTGGGAGGAGGACGGAACGTACGACAAAAATACAGTGGGATACTATCAGTTTGTTGCTGATATTGGAAGCTATTCTTACACTGGGGAAAGACCAGTTGTGATTGTTGAAGTGAAGACCGTTGCCGAACCAGTAGAGGATCCAATTGATGAATCTACTCTTGAACCGCCTCTTCTGAAGCAGAACCCTGTGATTCATGATGAAATATTGTTGGAAAACAAATTTAATGTAGTGATTATACATGAGAATACCCCTCAGCAGGAAGGTTTTTTAACTGTAGATACGGCAATGGAGTGGATCAGAGATAATGATGGTGGATATACGATTGTGTTTTTACAAGACTATACCTTAACGTCTGCGGATGTGGAAGCGGTAATGACAGCTGGAGAAAAAGTGATGTTTACCGTTACGAGTACATATGAAAATATGCAAGGTGAAATATTTTCCGCGAAGCTTAACAGTGCAGCAATTGATAGTTGGACATGCAATAGTAGTACAAGATTCAAAAATATAACAATAGGCCCCCAAATGGATATTTATGGGAATGGCCATAAGCTAATAATAGATAGTGGTGTTGTATGTGAGAGTGCCGGTGGCAATATTTATGGTGGCTACAAGGATGCTAGAAGAACTGATGTTGATGTAGAAATAATGAGCGGAAACTGGAATAATGTATATTATAACAATGGCATGGTAGAAATAAACATTGAAGGAACGGCGAAGATAACCGGCTCAATAATAGAGCCAAAAGCTTATCTTGGCAAAGTGGAGGTGAGAATAGACGGCACTTACGGCGCAACAGTGCAGTCATTTTCTGAAGCGACTACAGCAGAATACTCCAGAATCACGATAATTAACGCAACATTCGAAGGTGATTTACAACTGGGCACCACAAGATATCTGAATGTACTTGGCAAATGTGTAGTGAAGGGCTCCATAATAGCAAGCCCTAGGAATTCAGGCCAGATAAGTTTGAGTTCCACTGCCAGCCTTACAAGCGGTGGTTTTGATTGTCCGAAAAGCCACCTTTTATTAGGAACTAACAGCAAGGTGACCTGCAATGGAGCAGCTGAGATTGGTACAATTAAGGTTTGGGATAACGGAGCGGAATTGAATATAACAAAGGGGTATCCAATGACTGTTAATGGTGATTATGCTTACGATCATATACTAAAAGTTAATTTGGTAGATGGACAGGCACCTGACTTATTTGAAACGTTGCTTATATTTACCAATAAGGCTAATGCAAATAAGAACGACTATGCATATCCAAGAACCAATGGATATGACGGCATCATTACGGTGAATGGGAATGTCGTATATACTGACTTTGTACCTCCTGAGGGATATGTATATGATTGGTTTGGCACGACAATGATTGAGGTGGGCGGACATGATCCAAGCCTAAACGTCAATGATCTCAAATATCAGTTTGGTTTGGATGCGAGTACGGAAAAACAACCCGTTAATTTGTGGAGTGGTCAGCTGACCGCCAAGATCGACGGCTATATGAATGGAGAGGCTTTTGAAAACTATGCGACAGGGGAACGTCCGACTTTTGGATATTCGATAAAAGTAGAAAGCAATTTATATGTTTTAACCAGTGGAAAAAAAGGACAGCCAGGGAATCCTGTTTTCAGAGGATATAATAAGTCCGCTGATGGCAGCACCCTTGATCTGGTGTTTTATTTAGGGAGGGATGTCGGTATTGTATATCGGCATCTGACGATAAAGCCGCAATCGACGGAGATGTCGGAAAGCTGGGATTATATCAATTTATCTAGTGAAGAGCAGCATATCATTGTGTCCCACGCCGGTGATCTGGCTTATGCCGGAGATAAAGCATCATATAGCATCTCAAGTCCCAAAAAGGATATCGCCTACGCATTTCATAATTCTTTGGATCCTGCTATGTATATGTGGGTGGATCAGTCGACGACGGCAAATCCGGCGGTAGTAGGAGAATCTGTGGCAGTTTCCAATGCTGTAATTAGCGGCGAGCTATTTAGTAATTCGATTCCTCGAACTAAGATAACTGGAGAGGCCGAAGATAACGGCATGGGCACACAGTGGCAGGATGAAGTTGCGGCGGGAGCCAAACAAAACGGATCCGGCGGTACGGGGTTCGGTGCGCTGCCGACCAACAGAGTCACCGTATCCAAAACGGCAGTCGGCGGTCCGAAAGATCAGACCTTTGCTTTTACTTTGTCTGTAAAAGATAAAGACGGCGTAGCCTTAGCGGAAGGCACAAAGCTATCCTGCATGGGGAGCACCATAGCCGGTTCCTTGGTAACAGCTCCGACTACGACAGAACTTATTCTTGATGCAAATGGACAGGCCAAATTTAACTTAAAAAATGAGCAAACCCTAGAGATAGCAGGTATCCCTTTTGATAGTAAAATACAGGTGGCAGCGACGGAGGTAGCTGGATATGAAACAGCCCACACGGTTAATGGCCAGGCATCCACAGCGGTAAATCAAAAAGACACCGGCACACTTGATGTGAATGCTGAGGACAAGATGATCGCATTTAAAAATACGTTCTTTGTTAGCCTAACTGTCAGCAAGATTGTCGAAGGGGAGTTTGGTGATAAGACAAAGGCATTTAGCTTTAGAATTTTTGTGAAAGATAAAGATGGTGGCAATGTGACGGAGGTTTTTCCCTATGATGTGGGAAGTCTTTCTGGCAGTAGTGGCGAGACGACAGCGGAGAATGGCGAGCTTAGCATTTCAAATGGCATCGGCACCTTTACGTTAAAGCATGGTCAGAAGATAACCTTAAAACGCCTTGATCCGGCTTACAAAGTCCAAATTAGTGAAGTGGATCTTGGTGATTTGTATCATACGAAGTATCTAAAAGATGGCATCGAAATAGATAGCAGAGAGGTTAGTGAGTTCATTCTTGGAGATCAGGATATAAACGTAGACTTTAAGAACATCAGAGACTCGATTCCGATTACTGGAATCTCGTTTGGCGGCTGCGACTGGATTGCTGCCTTAGGAATAGTGTTTATCTTAGCTGTGCTATTTGGATTTGTGACAGATCGCCGCAGAAAGGAGGGTTGAAATGTTTAAGGAAATTCTGTACTTAATGTTGAAGATCACAGTCATTATGGTGGTGCTGATTTTGATTTTCACCTTCCTGTTTGGGATCCATAGAATCAATGATGACGTCATGTGGCCAGCTATTAAGGAAGGGGATTTGATTGTTTTCTACAGATTAGATAAATCCTATGCAGCAGGTGATACCGCTGTGGTGAAATATGAAAGTGAAAAGCAAGTTCGAAGGATAGTCGCCACAGCCGGTGACACAGTAGACATTACGGAAGATGGTTTGGTCATCAATGGAGCACCACAGTTTGAGACGATCATTTTTGAAGAGACGGACCGCTTTGTGGAAGGCATAGACTTCCCTGTTAAGGTAGGTGAGGGTGAAATATTTGTTCTTGGAGACAGCAGAAAGGATGCCACAGACAGCCGCATCTACGGATGTGTTGCAGTCAAAGATACTCTGGGTAAAGTCGTCACGGTTATCCGGCGAAGAGGGATATAAACATGTCCGTTAATATACAACTGGATATGCTTATATAGAAACTATTAAAACACTTCAGTAAAGGAGGAAATAGTAATGAAGAAACTAAGATTTAAAATAATGGCGGGACTCTTAACCGTCGCAATGACTTTTGTTGTATTCATGAGCCTTGTAATGACTACTTTTGCTAGCGACAAGGTGGAATCGCCAGTTGAAACTGTAGATAAACCGGCAAAGGTGGCCATTACAAAGGAGCTTCAGATGCCGGAGGGAACAAAGACACCAACTGCGACTTTTTCGTTTGTTTTTACAAAGACAAGAGTAGATGGGGATAATACTGCTGCAGTTATAGGAAAGATGCCGGATCTGGCGGACAGCTCAAAGGTGGATTATGACACTGAAAGTTCAAAAGGAATTACAAAAGATGGCATAAAGACCGTAACAGCGAATTCAGGCAATATCCTGGAAAATGTGACTTGGCCACATGCCGGTGAATATGTCTATCTAGTCCGAGAAAACCAAGGTAGCTATGTTATTAAAGGCGCTGCTAAGGAGACACTTGTATACTCTCAAGCTGCGTATTATCTTCATATTTTTATCGCTGAAGACACAAGTGGGAAATTGTATGTTAAAGGCGTAGCCGCATTCGCTGAACGTGACCAAAAAGGTGCCGAAGTGCAAGAAAAAAAGAAAGTAGATTCATCTGTACCGATTGATAAGAATGGGGGCAACAACCTTAAGTTTACCAATACATATACCAATACGCGCGGTGGCGGAGAAGCACCGAATAAAACAAATGAATCATTTTTCATCAGTAAAGAGGTGGTTGGTGAAATGGCGAACAAATCAAAATACTTCTCATTTGACGTGACCATTACCAATAATCCTTTAGTATCTACAACCGAATATAAAGCATATATCACTACATTTAACGGAACAACTTATACAAAAGTATCACTGGGAGAAGCCAATAATCAGTATGAAAAAGACCAAGACTATGTGATTATTACAGTAGGAGAGAAGAAAACAGTAACGCTGAAGCATGGTCAGTATCTAGTGGTCATGGATAGCCCATATGGAACCAAATTTGAAGCAGTAGAAGCCGCAGCACCTGGATATGCGCCAACAGCAGTTGTTAGGGAAAGTGGTGTTCCTCAACTCCTAGGCGACGATGATACCGCCAACGTTCCACTAAGTTCAGGGACGAAGACGGTCTTATCCGACGGGTTCAGCAATGCCGCTTTTACCAACTATGCTATTGTGTCGATACCAACAGGAATCAGTCTTGACAATCTCCCGTTTATTGCTATGGTTCTGGTTGCAATCACCGCATTCGGCGTATTTATCTTTAGCAAACGACCAAGAAGGACAGGGCGTCAGCTACCAGATAATGAAAAATAGCATTGGGAAAAAAGTGCTTCATTTGATGGACAGCGCCGTGAATTTCACGGTGCTGCTCATCTTCCTACTCCTGTTTCTTTATGGAGGCTATGCATTATGGGATGCGAATCAAATTTATCAGGCGGCAGATGCAGCCAACTATGAAATATATAAGCCACAAGAAGAGGACAGCTTATCATTTGAAGCATTGAAAAAACTGAATCAGGAAGTAATTGGATGGATATCAGTCTATGGAACGAAGATTGATTATCCTATTGTTCAGGCGGACAACAATGATAAATATATAAATACCAACGTAAAAGGCGAGTATTCCTTATCCGGGAGCATATTTTTAGACTACCGCAACAAAAAAGATTTTACGGATTTTAACAGTATTCTACACGGCCACTATATGGAACAGAATGCCATGTTTGGCGATATCGGGGAATTTAAAAAAGATAACTATTTTAGCAGCCACCGCTATGGGAACCTCTATGTAAACGAACGTAATTATGGATTGGAATTCTTTGCATTCCTTGAGGTTGATGCCTATGACAGTGAAACCTATGCCCCAGGAATTGTTGGTAATGAGGCAATTGGAACATATCTTGACAGGCTGCTTGCGATGGCTGCCAACAAAAGTGATGTTAGCATCGCAAGACAGGACCGTATCGTGCTGCTTAGCACATGTATTTCAGATCATACAAACAGGCGGCAGATACTGGTGGGGCGGATCACAGATGCCACATATTCCGATGCCTTTAAGGATCAAAAGACGGATCCGGATAAGAGAAGGACAGACAGCTATTCATTGAAGGAACTCATAAGGAACATTCCTGCCTGGTCATGGATATTGATTGGAATCCTTCTGATACTGATTCTAATAGTTTTTATAGGAAAGAGGAGAGGATGCAGATGATTCAGAAGATCAGAAATGCAAAAAGATATTTGGCATATCTTGTGCTCATGGTATGTTCTCTGATGATAACAGGAGCCCCTGCGCATGCAGAGGAGACGGCAGATGTCAGCCTTTCGGTTAATCAGACCTTCAGTGTGACAGGCAGCACTGTTTCTTTAGAGGGCGGCGTATTTACTTATTTATTGAGTGCTGTGACCGCAGATACACCCATGCCGGTCGGTAGCGCACAAGGAGGGTACCAATTCTCAATTAAGGAAAACCAGAGTCTGGAAATTGTGCCAATGATATATTCCCGGAATGGTGTTTATGAATATCGGCTAGGGCTTTTAAATAGCGCAAAAAAGACGGGATATACCTACGATAAAAGAATGTATGATGTTACAGTGTACGTTAATAATATCGAAAGTGATCCTGTGATAAAGGTGATTGCAAAGAATAAGTTTGGCGACAAGGTAAATAGCCTGGACTTTGAGCATGCTTATCAACCGCTTGCCAGTGACCCCACAATCATGGTGGATCCGCCGGTTAAGAAAACCGTATCCGGCAATCCCTTAAGAGATGGAATTTTTGAATTCGCTCTTACCGCAGAGGAGAAATCCCATCCGATGCCAGAAGGAAGCGAGGATGGGAAGAAGCTTATGAGCATTCAGGGGGAAGGCGAAAAAGATTTTGGCGTTTGGCCTTATACGAGCATCGGCACTTATAACTATACAATATCAGAAGTGAATGTCGGTGAGGCAGGATACACCTATGATAAGACTGTTTATACCATAACAGATGTCGTCACAGATGAAGGCGGACAGCTTGTTGTCACAAGGACAGTAACCAATAGTGATAACAAGCAGGTGGATACCTGCTCATTTTTGAATCAGTATACAAAAGACGACTTAAACAAGAACCAAGCCAGCGTAAAAACGGGAGATAGCACAAATATTATTTATGGAGTATTGCTTCTTGTCGTCACATTGGTAAGTGTGCTTGTTATAGTGATAGTGAAAAGAGAGCGGTACAAGTAAACAGATTAGACATTACCAAAGGGCTATTGCATTTCAGTTTTAGATGCAATAGCCTTTTTGGGGTTCATAAAATCCTTGAATAATAAAATCGTTAATAGTATTATAGAATAAGACATAAAAAAGCTGAAAAGGAGAAAAAGAGTGAAAAAGGCAATTAAAGCTGTTGTGGAGGGGGAAAATCTTTCCATAGAGGAAGCGCAGCGAGTTATGAACTTAATGTTAAACGGTGATGCAACAGGGGCTCAGATAGGCGCTTTTTTAACGGGTTTACGGTTAAAGGGAGAAACCCTAGATGAAATAGTGGGCTGCGCCACGGTCTTAAGAGATAAAGCTGAACACATTACGCCAAAGTGTGGGAAATATGTGGATTTAGTCGGAACCGGTGGTGATTGTTCTTTTAGCTTTAATATATCGACCACCTCAGCATTTGTAGTGGCAGGTGCCGGCTTGCCGGTGGCGAAGCATGGTAACCGGTCGATTTCGAGCAAGAGCGGATCGGCGGATGTGCTAGAAGCGCTGGGAGTCAATATTATTTTAGAGCCTGAGTCCGTAGAGAAAGCAGTAGAGGACATCGGCATTGGCTTTATGTTTGCCCAGACGTTTAATAAGACGATGAAGAATGTGGGGCAAGCCAGGTCTGAGATGGGTATCCGGTCGATATTTAATATCCTTGGACCGTTATCTAATCCATCAGGAGCGCCTTATCAGGTCATTGGTGTGTTTAACCCAGATTTAACCGAAGTATTTGCCCAAGCCATGCGAATGATGGGGATCGAAAGTGCTATGGTCATGAATGCAAAGGACGGTATGGATGAATTGTCGACAGCATCGGAAACAGTGATTTCTGAAATTAAAGATGGACAGATATTGAATTATGTCGTCACGCCTGAGCAATTTGGATTTAAACGTCCGCCCTTTGAGTGTTTAAAAGGTGGCGATCCGAAGATTAATGCGGCAATTACTAAAGACATTTTATGTGGAACGAAAGGCTATAAACGAGATGTTGTTCTGCTCAATGCGGCAGCTACATTATACGTAGGCAAGAGGGCGAAATCGATTGATGAAGGGATATGTATGGCAGAAGAGTCCCTTGACTCGGGAAAAGCAATGGAGAAATTGAAACTGCTTATTGACTACTCCAATACTTAATGAAAGGCATGGTTATTTAAATGAAGAAGAAACGTGTGCTAGACCGGGGCTTCTTTAGCTATTATAAGCCATATATGGGATTATTTCTGATGGATATGCTCTGCGCCTTGATCGTGGCAGGCATCTCTCTGACTTATCCTCTGATTATCAGATTTATTACGAATGATGTGCTGATCAATAATAGCACCGGTGAAGCGGTATCCATTATATTGAAGCTAGCTGTTCTTATGGTTGCGTTAGTTGCTATTGAATTTGCCTGCAATTTTTTTGTGACGGCAAGGGGGCATCTGATGGGGGCGCGCATTGAGCGTGACCTTAGGGATGAGTTGTTTACCCATTATCAGGAATTGTCCTTTAGCTTTTATAATAATCAAAAAACAGGTCAGTTAATGGCGCGCCTGACGAATGATTTATTTGATATTACAGAATTATTTCATCATGGGCCTGAAGATGTTGTGATCTCATTGATTAGATTCCTTGGTGCATTTGTTATTTTGCTTCAAGTGAATGTTTATTTGACGTTAATTGTGTTCGCCGTCATCCCTCCGATGTTAATATTTGCTTATGCGTTTAACAAAAAGCTAAATCGGTCATTTAAAGATAACAGGGCGAGGCTGGCAGATATTAATTCGTCAGCAGAGGATAATTTATCAGGGATTCGGGTCGTTAAATCATTTGTCAATGAAGAGCAGGAAATTGATAAGTTCAGGATAAATAATAGCTATTATCTTGAGAGTAAAAAGACTACTTATGAGTACATGGCAGGATTTCATTCCGGCTTAAATGCATTTACAACAATGATCACGGTGGTAGTTATTATTGCCGGTTCGCTTTTTATGGCAAAAGACGGCATTAATCTTTCGGATTTGCTCACTTATTTACTTTATATGTCTAACCTTGTCGAACCGGTCAAGAAGTTAATCAATTTTACGGAGCAGTTTCAAAATGGGATATCGGGCTATGAACGTTTTCTTGATATGATGGACATTGAATCTGAGATTGTCGATAGTGAGGGTGCCGTTGCGCTTAAAGCGGTCACAGGAGATATAGACTTTGAGTCTGTCGGCTTTAAATATGATGATGCCAAGGATTATGTGTTCTCTAATATTAGTCTTCATGTGAAGGCCGGTGATTATGTGGCGCTGGTCGGTACTTCGGGCGTGGGGAAGACGACACTGTGTAATCTGATACCGAGATTTTTTGAAGTGACGGAAGGCGTTATTCGGATTGATGGCATTGATATTAGAAATATCCAAATAAAGTCTCTAAGAGAGCATATTGGAATTGTCGCACAGGATGTCTATCTTTTTGCCGGTACGGTTATGGATAATATCAAATATGGAAAGCTAAATGCGACTGACGAGGAGGTTTTTAAGGCAGCTAAAAGTGCCAACGCTCATGATTTTATCATGAGTCTCCCCGATGGCTATCAAACGAATATCGGCCAGAGGGGTGTAAAGTTGTCAGGAGGACAGAAGCAGCGCTTATCTATCGCTAGAGTATTTTTAAAGAATCCGCCGATCCTTATATTTGATGAGGCGACTTCAGCGTTGGATAATGAAAGTGAGAAGATTGTTCAGGACTCCTTAGAAGGTTTGGCGAAGAACAGAACAACATTCGTTATTGCTCATAGATTGTCTACAATCAGGAATGCCAAGAAGATTTTGGTATTAACCGATGACGGTATTTCTGAGCAGGGAAGCCACCGGGAGTTAATTGAGAAAAATGGGATTTATGCCAGCTTGTACCATATGAGTTGAAAGACCTTGCCATGGCATTTGTATTAATTAATGATGGTATCAATCCGTGTTTTGTGATATACTAAACAAGCAAAGAATAAATGAGGTGGTTATTGGTATGTCGGGTTTATATGCAGATATAATTGTTGATATATCTGCGGTCGATTTAGATCGTATATTTCAATACAGAATACCGAAAATGTTAATAAATCAGATAGTGATCGGAATGCAGGTCAGTATCCCGTTTGGCAGGGGAAACCGGCTGATTGCGGGCTATGTTGTCAATATAACCGAGAAGCTAAGCTATGATGAAAGCAAGATCAAAGATATCTCAGGAATCATTAATCAAGAGCTTACAGTGGAAAGCAGATTGATTCAATTAGCCTACAAGATAAAGAATGCATATGGCGCGACGATGCTTCAGGCATTGAAAACAGTGGTGCCCGTCAAACGTCAGATCAAAGCAATTGAAACTAAGTTTTACCACCTTAAGTTGGACCAGCAAGCATTAGCAGATTTATACAAGGAGAATGCGAAGAACAAAAGGAATAAGGCCAGAAGCCGTTTACTGGCGTATTTTTTTGAGAATAAAGTCATCTCAAGGGCAGTGGCCGTCAATCAGTTAAAGATTCCTAGGGCGACTTTGGAAGCATTGATCAAAGACGGTGTGATAGAAGAGCTTGCTACGACCGATTATCGCAATCCCATTAAGAATATTGTCCATGATAAGCCGGTTGCGAACCTAAGCAGCGACCAAATGAGCACCGTGGATGATATAAGCAGGCATTTTACCGGCGTGCATTTAATTCATGGCATTACTGGCAGTGGTAAAACAGAGGTCTACATTGAACTGATTGACAGAATGATCAGGAAGAATAAGCAAGTGATCATGCTGATCCCAGAGATATCCCTTACCATGCAGACGGTTGGCAGGTTTTATGCCCGTTTTGGCGAACGCGTTTCAATTATGAATTCCAGGCTGTCAGCCGGAGAAAGATATGATCAGTATCTGCGAGCGAAGCGCGGCGACGTGGATATTATTATTGGTCCCAGGTCAGCTCTATTTATGCCATTTAGTAACCTAGGCATGATTATTATGGATGAAGAGCATGATGGTGCTTATAAGAGTGAGTCAATGCCTAAATATCACGCTAGGGACGTGGCTAACTGGCGAATTCAGATGTCAGGCGGCTGCCTGGTGTTGGGTTCGGCCACTCCCAGTGTGGAATCTTATAAGAAAGCTCTTGATGGCGAATACAAGCTTCATGAATTGACAAAGCGCGCTAAGCTTTCCAGCTATTTGCCAATAGTCAGTATTGTTGATTTAAGGGAAGAATTCAGACTAAAGAATAAAAAGATTTTCAGCAGGCTGCTATTTGAAAAGATTAGCGAGAAGCTTGAAAAGAAAGAACAAATTATTTTATTTTTAAACCGACGCGGTTATGCCGGATTTGTTTCTTGCAGAAACTGCGGTTATGTATTAAAATGTAAGCACTGTGATGTTTCTCTGACATCGCACAATAATGGATGTTTGAAGTGCCATTATTGCGGCTACGAAGAAAAAAGCGTCAAGGTTTGTCCGAATTGTGGGAGCGGATATATAGCGGCTTTTGGCATGGGGACCCAGAAGGTTGAGAAGATGGTAAAGGAATGCTTCCCTAAAGCAAGGGTATTGAGGCTTGACCGCGATTCCACATCAAAGAAGGATAGTATGGAAGGTATTCTTAAGCAGTTTCGTAAGGGGCAGGCAGATATTCTCGTTGGAACCCAGATGATTGTTAAAGGACATGATTTTCCGGACGTTACCTTAGTCGGTATACTAGCTGCAGACTTATCTATGTTTTCCAATGATTATATGGCTGGAGAACGCACTTTCCAGCTGTTGACCCAGGCCGCCGGCAGAGCGGGAAGGGGCGATAAGTTAGGCGAGGTGGTCGTGCAGACCTATAATCCAGAGCACTACAGTATTGTGTCGGCAGGGAAGCAGGATTATATCGGCTTTTATCAGCAAGAAATCGCTTACCGCCAGTTGATGCGTTATCCGCCAATTGTCAATATTTTAGTAGTTTTAACGGAATCTCCGATTGAAAAGGCGGTGGATGAAAGCACTAAGAAGCTGAAGGAATTTCTAAGTGACTTAATAAAGACGGGGCAAGATTTAGAAGACTCCCAGTTTGGCGGTCTGGAGCTGATCGGTCCGGCCAGTGCCTACATTTCTAAAACTAAGGATATTTACAGAAGGGTGCTTTATATTAAGCATGAAAGCTATAATACATTAGTTATGGTAAAAGATAACATTGAGAATAATATGGATATATTTACGATAAATAAGCAGATCAATATACAATTTGATTTTAACCCAATGACGATTTATTAGGAAAGGAGTATTTGGATGGCATTAAGAAAGATTCGCCTGTATGGAGATTCGACTTTGGAAAAACCAACGAAGGTCGTAAAGGCACTGACTCCCAGGCTGAAAGAGTTGATAGAGGACATGATTGAGACAATGCATGATGCCAATGGTGTGGGGCTTGCGGCCCCTCAGGTGGGTGTCCTTAGAAAGATTGTGGTGATTGATGTGGGCGATGGCCCCTTGGTCTTTATTAATCCAAGAATAATTAAAACAGATGGTGAACAGACTGGAGAAGAAGGCTGTTTGAGCCTGCCTGGCAAATGTGGCATTGTGACAAGACCCAATTATGTGAAGGCCGTTGCTTGTGATATAGATATGAATGAATTTGAGATTGAGGGAACAGAACTTTTAGCAAGAGCCATGTGTCATGAATTTGACCATTTGGAGGGGATTATGTATGTTGATAAAGCCGAAGGCGGCGTTAGAGACGTGGAGGAGGATGAAAGCGAAGACGAAGACGAGGGCGAAGCAGTAGCGGGCGGCGAAGCGCCTGATGAAGGAGTGGTGTAAAGGATGAAGGTTGTATTTATGGGCACGCCGGATTTTGCCGTGCCAACACTTCGTAAGATAATTGATGAAGGGCATGAGGTCATTGCTGTGATCACTCAGCCTGATAAAGCCAAAGGCAGAGGGAGAAGTGTGCAATATCCGGCAATAAAGGAAGTTGCTTTAGCCTATCATATTCCTGTTTTTCAGCCAAGCAAGGTGCGTGACCCTGAATTGATTAAAGAACTTAGGGCAATGGCGCCGGAAGTCATTGTGGTGGTTGCGTTTGGACAGATTTTACCGAAGGAATTGATAACGATGCCAAAGTATGGCTGCATTAATGTCCACGCTTCCTTATTACCCAAATACCGTGGCGCAGCGCCAATCCAATGGGCTATTATCAGGGGTGAGCACACGACAGGCGTGACGACAATGTATATGGATGTCGGTCTTGATACTGGGGATATGATTTTAAAGGCCGAGATCGATATCGAAGAAGATGAGACAGGAGGAAGCCTTCATGATAAGCTTTCTGTTTTAGGGGCAGACTTATTAGCAGAAACCTTAAAGCAATTAGAGAATCATATGGCCATACGAATACCGCAAGATGACAGTCAAGCAGGAGAATATGCTCATATGCTAAAAAAGAGCATGGGTAAAATTGATTTTAACCAATCTGCCACAAGCATTGAACGGCTCATAAGAGGACTCAATCCTTGGCCAAGTGCTTATACTACTTTAAATGGTAAGACTTTAAAGGTATGGAAGGCTAAAGTTATCCATGAGCATTATGAGGGAAGCCCGGGAGAAGTTGTTGACATCACAAAAGATACTATCGTAGTGAAAGCTTCAGATGGCTGCCTGGCCATTGACGCTTTACAGCTAGAAGGTAAGAAGTGCCTTCCGACAAGTGCCTTTTTAAGAGGATATGATCTTCAAAAAGGCGTAATATTAGAATAGGAGTGAGCAAATGAGATATCCATTTTTCTTTGATTGGACTTATATACTGGTGCTTATCGGTGTCGTTTTATCTTTGTGGGCATCATCACGAGTCAAATCAGCATTTAATAAGTATTCGAAAATGAAAACTATCAGTGGGACTACCGGAGCACAGGTCGCTGAACGGATCCTGCAAAGATCAGGCATCTACGATGTGAGCATACAGCATGTATCAGGCGACTTGACCGATCACTATGACCCAAGGACAAAGACCCTTAAATTGTCAGACAGTGTCTATAATGCATCATCAGTGGCTGCTGCTGGAGTGGCGGCGCATGAATGTGGTCATGCCATGCAGCACAATCAAGGATATGCACCTCTAGCGATTCGCACAGCCATCGTACCGGTGGCGAATTTCGGTTCGACCATCAGCTGGCCGCTCATTATTATTGGATTAATGATGGGGGGAAGCCAGAGCCAGCTTCTAATCAACATTGGCATTATATTATTTTCCACAGTAGTTGCATTTCATCTGATCACCTTGCCGGTAGAATTAAATGCTTCGTCAAGGGCTCTTAGAATACTCTCTGAAACAGGCATTCTCCATGGAGATGAGAATGACGGTGCCAAGAAAGTCTTAAATGCGGCAGCATTAACTTATGTGGCCAGTGCAGCAGCGATGGCATTACAATTACTTAGAATTGTTTTATTATCCAGATCAAGAAGAAATAACTAGTGGAGGAAGCATTGTTTGTCTGCATCTATTGATTTAAGAGAAATCGCTTTAGATATTTTAACTGAAATTACAAAGGAGCATGTGCCGGGGCATTTGGCTATTAATAGAGCCATGGAAAAGCATCAATATCTTGATAAATCCAAGCGTAGCTTTTTAAGCCGTCTCACTTGGGGAACGATCGAATACATGGTTTGGATTGATTATGTCATTAATCAGTATTCTACGGTTCCTGTCACAAAGATGAAACCGGTTATTAGAAATATATTGCGTATGGGTGTCTACCAATTAAAATATATGGATAATGTGCCGGCATCGGCAGCCTGTAACGAAGCTGTCAAATTGGCAAGGAAGAGAGGCTTTACAAGACTTTCCGGATTTGTTAACGGGGTGCTCCGCAATATATCAAGAGATATCTGCCATCTTAAATATCCTGACAAGGCTGCTAATCCTAGTGAATACTTAGCCATTGTTTATTCCATGCCGGAGTGGATTGTTAAGCGTTGGTTAAAAGTATATGCCGAAGATGAGGTTGAAGAGATTCTATCGGCACTGCTTGAGACAAAAGCACTGACCATCAGGCCAAATAGCCTGATGGTGGCAAAGGACGAGCTTAGCAGAAGGCTTACAGACGAGCATGTTAAGGTGACTAACGGCAGCTATCTTAATGATGCTTTGAAAATATCGGATATTGATTATTTAGGAAAGCTAGAAAGCTTTAGGAACGGCGAATTTATCGTTCAGGATGAAAGCTCAATGATAGCTGTGGAGGCGGCAGGCATCCGACCAGGCAATACTGTGATTGACGTTTGCGCATCACCTGGCGGGAAAAGCCTTCTGGCAGCAGAAAAGCTAAAAGATACAGGCACAGTTTATGCACGGGACATCAATAGCTACAAGATCGAGAAGATCTTGGAAAATATAAAACGGATGGGAATACGAAATATTCAGCCACAGTGCAAGGATGCCGCCATACATGATCCATCAGATGATTTAAGCGCGGATATCGTCATAGCAGATTTGCCGTGCTCAGGCTTAGGTGTCATAGGAAAGAAGCCGGATATTAAATACACTATTAATGAGGGCACAATTAAAGACTTAATAAGCCTTCAACGGAAGATTCTATCAGCCATATGGCCTTATGTTGTGCCGGGCGGTATTTTGATTTATAGTACTTGTACGATCAATACGGAAGAAAATATTGACAATGTCAAATGGTTCACTGAGCATCATCCATTTAGGTTGGAGTCGTTAAACCCTTACTTGCCGGTTAAGCTTCACAATGAAACAACCAACCAGGGATACATTCAATTGCTGCCGGGGATTCATCAGTGCGATGGATTTTTCATTGCTAGGTTAAAGCGGATTTAGAGGTGCCAGGATGAAGATTGATATTAAATCATTGAATATTGAAGAGCTTAAGCAGTTTGTCGTTCAGGATCTGGGCGATAAGAAATTTCGTGCAGAGCAAATATACCAATGGCTGCATGTGAAGTTAGCAGATAGCTTTTTAGAGATGACGAACTTATCAAAGCCCTTGAGAGAGGAGCTTGCCAATAAGACCTATTTATATCAGCCGGTCATTGCTGAGAAATTAGTATCTAAGATTGACGGAACTTGTAAATATTTATTCAAACTGCGTGATGGGCATGTGATTGAGAGTGTGCTGATGAAATACAAGCACGGAAATAGTGTCTGTATATCCTCACAGGTTGGCTGTCGCATGGGCTGTAAGTTCTGTGCATCAACCGTCGGCGGCTTGGAAAGAAATTTATCCATATCTGAGATGCTTGATCAAGTTTATGCGATTCAAAAAGAATCTGGGGAGAGAGTTTCTCATGTGGTCATTATGGGAAGCGGTGAACCTCTAGATAATTATGATAATGCCATTGGGTTTATTAAGATGATATCTGATAATAAAGGATTAAACATAAGTCAAAGGAATATAACGGTTTCCACATGCGGGATTGTACCAATGATTACTAAATTAGCCGATGAGAAACTTCAAATAACCCTGGCGATTTCACTGCATGCAGCCGATGATGATAAAAGAAAAGAGCTAATGCCCATTGCTTTAAAATATTCCATCAACGAAATACTAGAAGCCTTAAAGTATTATGATGCTGTGAACAACCGGCGGATTACCTTTGAATACTGCTTAGTTAGAGGCGTTAATGATAGAGATGAAGATGTAAAGCATTTAGGTGAAATACTAAGAGATATGAATTGCCATATCAATCTAATCCCAGTAAACCCTATAAAAGAAAGGTTATTTAAGCAGCCTAGTGGGGATATAGTGCCAAAATTTAAAAATAAACTTGAAAAATACGGAAAAAATGTTACTATTAGAAGAGAAATGGGCCAAGATATACAAGCAGCATGTGGTCAGCTAAGAAAAAGCTATCTTGATTTATTACCAGAAAGAGAGGGATAATATGAGAGTTTTTGGGAAAACAGATATTGGTGTCGTAAGGAAAGCGAACCAGGATTATTTGTTTTATTCACAAAACCCTGTGGGCGCCTTGCCGAATCTGTTTATTGTTGCTGATGGCATGGGGGGTCATAAAGCAGGAGATTACGCATCAAGATTATCTGTTGAGACCTTTGTAAAATATGTCAAGCAGGCTCCGGCAGATGTTCCGCTTCGAATTGTAGATGACGGGATACGGCATGTGAACAGAACAGTTATGGAAGAAGCAGGAGCTAATGAGGATTATAAAGGAATGGGAACAACATTTGTTGCAGCATTTATAAAAG
>Ga0153943_1000020_pt1 | contig 84834 bp, 76 predicted proteins | sample TSNJ027MetaG_FD_104721 | JGI IMG/M metagenome (GOLD analysis project Ga0153943, IMG submission 104721) | Attine ant fungus gardens microbial communities from New Jersey, USA - TSNJ027 MetaG | ecosystem: Host-associated > Fungi > Mycelium > Unclassified | place: USA: New Jersey, Brendan T. Byrne...
CGCAATTCGTGAGGGCGGACGTACCGTCGGAGCGGGGATCGTTTCTAAAATTATTGAATGATTGGCAAATATAATTCATTGGAGAGCGCCCTTATCAAAAGGCGCTCCATATGATAAGGAACAGAAAAGCATGAACGGTCAGAATATCCGCATTCGCCTCAAGGCGTTTGACCATCGGATCCTGGACGCTTCGACGCGTGAATTGATTATTTATATGTGCTAAAACTATGCTTTTTGGGTTGGTTTTCGGATAATTGAAGTTTCAGTGCTTCAGTTTGTTATATTTCACGGGGTGGCAGTTCAGATAAAACGGTTTGATTGTTCTGGCTTTTAATAAAAGCTGAGAATAACACAGGGGTATAGCTCAGTTGGTAGAGCGGCGGTCTCCAAAACCGCAGGTCGCGGGTTCAAGCCCTGCTGCCCCTGCCATGTTGGTTCAGGCCGTGCGGCAGGATTGTTGTTTTGTGTAATCGTCAGTGATGGCGTGATTATGGTGCCGGTGGGGGTTGTCTTGCTGCTGAAAGTTGGCAGCTTTATTGAGGGAAGAAATGGTTTTTAAATGCGCGGGGGGTTGTATTTATTTTCGCAATTGGCTATTTTATAGCCTTCAAGTGGGCGCGTGAAGCTTAAAAAGTGGCTTTTCGCGTCTTTGGTGTATTTAATTTTGCCGAACGGGGTGCATCCCCGTGTAACGAGATAGGGCAACTTATGGTGTCAAAAACCGATCCGGTCACATTTTTTCGGCAGGTTCGTGCCGAAATGGCGAAGGTGATTTGGCCTGTGCGTCGGGAAACCGGAATTTCTACGGTCATGGTTTTGATCATGGTGACCGTGGCTGCAATGTTCTTTTTTCTGGCGGACTGGATTATGTCTTTTGGTATCGGTGCCGGAATTGTTTTTCTGAATGGCGTGTTCCAATAACGATTGTAAAGGAAAGCATCTGTGGCAGTTCGTTGGTATATCGTTCAGGCTTATTCAAATTTTGAAAAAAAGGTAGCCGAGGCGATTGAAAAAGAAGCGCAGCAAAAAGGGTTGAGTCAGTATTTCGAGAAGATTCTGGTGCCAACTGAAAAAGTTGTTGAAATTCGGCGTGGGCGGAAGGTTGATGCCGAGCGTAAATTTTTCCCGGGCTATGTGCTTGTCCGTGCTGATTTGACGGATGATGTTTATCATCTGATCAAGAATACACCGAAAGTGACGGGTTTTCTTGGTTCGGACTCCAGGCCTGTGCCGATTTCTGACTTTGAGGCAGAGCAGATTCTGATGCAGGTTCAGGAAGGTGTCGAGCGTCCGAAGCCATCTGTTTCCTTTGAGGTCGGTGAGCAGGTGCGGGTTGCTGATGGTCCTTTTGCTTCCTTTAACGGTATTGTTCAGGAGGTTGAGGAGGATCGTTCGCGATTAAAGGTTGAGGTATCAATTTTTGGTCGGGCAACGCCGGTTGATCTTGAATTCGGTCAGGTTGAAAAACTTTGATCTTATCATTAGCCTGCGGCTGAAGGGCTGCCAGGTTTCCGCATGGGTGGAAGGTGATTGTGGCATAGCCGGCTACAGTATCCGCACCACCCGGCTGCAACGCTGGTTATCCAGTAGGAGTAAACGCCGTTAAATCGGCATATATTATTGAAGGCAGGTCAATATGGCTAAAAAAATTGCAGGTCAGCTGAAACTGCAGGTGTCCGCTGGAGCGGCAAATCCGTCTCCGCCGATCGGCCCTGCTTTGGGTCAGCGTGGTATTAATATCATGGAGTTCTGTAAGGCATTTAATGCTGCTTCTCAGGAGATGGAAAAAGGTTCTCCAATTCCTGTTGTTATTACCTATTATCAGGACAAGTCTTTCACTTTTGTGATGAAGACCCCGCCAGTTGCCTATTTTCTGAAAAAGGAAGCCAAGCTGAAATCAGGTTCAAAAGAACCTGGTAAGGTCAGCGCCGGTAAAATCGGCCGTGATAAAATTCGCGCTATTGCAGAAGCCAAGATGAAAGATCTTAATGCTAACGACATCGATGCGGCAATGTTGATGGTTGAAGGGTCAGCCCGTTCAATGGGTCTGGAAGTGGTGGACTGAGTATCATGGCAAAGATTGCAAAAAGACTTCAGAAGATTCGTGAAGGGATTGACCAGGGCAGGCTTTACCCGCTGGATGCGGCGGTTGCTCTGGTCAGGGAGCGGGCTGTTGCCAGGTTTGATGAAACAATTGAGGTTTCTATGAATCTTGGTGTTGATGCCCGCCATGCTGACCAGATGGTGCGTGGTGTTGTCAGCCTGCCGAATGGTACGGGCCGTGTCGTGCGTGTTGCTGTGTTTGCACGCGGTGATAAAGCTGAAGAAGCAAAGGCTGCCGGCGCTGATATCGTCGGTGCGGAAGATCTGTTTGATATTGTCAATGGCGGTGTGATTGAGTTTGACCGCTGCATTGCAACGCCGGATATGATGCCGCTCGTCGGCCGTCTTGGTAAGGTTCTTGGCCCGCGTAGCATGATGCCAAATCCGAAAGTTGGTACGGTGACGCCTGATGTCGCCGGCGCTGTTAGGGCTTCCAAGGGTGGCGCCGTTGAATTTCGTGTGGAAAAAGCCGGTATTGTCCATGCCGGTGTTGGCAAGGCATCATTTGGCAATGAGCAGATTATTGAAAATATCCGTGCTTTTGCTGATGCTGTTATCAAGGCTAAGCCTTCCGGTGCCAAGGGTGAGTATGTGAAGCGTATTGCTATTTCATCAACCATGGGGATTGGCGTCAAGGTTGATGTTGCTTCGGTGCGCTCTGCTTAAGGAATGTGTGGTTTTTAAAATATTCCGCAGTCAGATGTTCCATTTGATGTTTGTAGGGATGTGACCAGACAGAGAATGAGAATATTTGATTTGATGTAGTCAGAATTAAATATTCCAGTGAATTGGATCTCCTGTTATCTGGCAGGGGATCAGGATTTTCAGATCTTTCGGGATCTGGAATTGGCCGGAGGAAATTCCGGCAATCCTGTCCGAGATTGCAGGCGGTGCGGTTTTCCGTATCTTAATTTTCAGCCTGCATGAGACTGGGTGGTAAAGCGGTATGTTGCACCATCAGGTGTCGGCATGAAGTTTTGAACCAGAGTTGTCTTTGAGTGCGTTTTTCGCGTATGAAAAGGGGACAGGATCCCAAACAGTCGTACGAATGGTTTGTACGGCAAAGGCAACCCGGCAGATTTGCGTTGTGCAGATTTGTCAAATGGAGAGAGACAGTGGATAAAGCGGAAAAACGCGAATTTGTCACGTGGCTCAATGGGACTTTTAAAGAGTCCGGTTCTGTTGTTGTGGCCCATTATTCCGGTCTCACCGTTACGCAGATGAATGATCTTCGTTCTAGGATGCGTGCAGCCGGTGGTTCTGTGAAAGTCGCGAAAAACCGCCTTGCCAAAATCGCTCTTCAGGGCACGGCAGCGGAGGCAATGGCTGGTCTGTTCAATGGACAGACGTTGATTGCCTATTCCTCCGATCCTGTCACGGCGCCGAAAGTCGCCGTTGATTTTGCCAGGGTCAATGACAGGCTTGTCATCCTTGGTGGTGCAATGGGCGCAACGAGCCTTGATGCGGAGGGTGTGAAGTCCTTGGCTTCGATGCCATCGCTTGATGAGTTGCGTGCAAAGATTGTGGGTATGATTTCCACGCCTGCAACCCGTATTGCACAGGTTGTCACTGCTCCGGCTGGTCAGCTGGCCCGGGTTTTTGGCGCTTATGCCCGGAAGGACGAGGCGGCGTAAGGCCGTTTCTCGCTGTCAATGTTCAAACTTTATGCTAGTTTAAGGAAAATAGAAAATGGCTGATCTTGAAAAGATCGTTGAAACCCTTTCAACCCTGACCGTTTTGGAGGCTGCTGAGCTTTCCAAGATGCTGGAAGAGAAATGGGGTGTTTCGGCAGCTGCTCCTGTTGCTGCTGTAGCTGTTGCTGCTGGCGGTGGCGCTGCCGGTAGTCCGGTTGAGGAAAAGACAGAATTTGATGTCATCCTGGTTGATGGTGGTGCCCAGAAGATCAATGTCATCAAGGAGGTTCGGGCTATCACTGGCCTTGGTCTCAAGGAAGCCAAAGACTTGGTTGAAGGCGCGCCGAAACCTGTTAAGGAAGGCATTGCCAAGGATGAAGCTGAGAAAATCAAGGCAACACTTGAAGGAGCCGGGGCAAAGGTTGAACTCAAGTAATTTCGGTGGATTCCGGCGGGTATGTTATGCCCGCCGGTTCCAACCTTTGCAGGTTGGAAAGTTTAAGTGGATTGAACCCTTTTCCTGACAATCCCGGGGGTTGTCAGGAAACGGGTTTGTACCGTTCGAGAACCGGGTGGAGCCAAGCGACAGGATTGCTGGTTTCCGGGCGTTGGAAAGTCGGGACATTTTTGGATCGTCAAGATCGCGTCAGATGTCAACAAGTGGAACGCTGATGTGAAATCAGTGCGATGGAAGCAGATTCCTGCAGTATTTATCTGTCAGGAGCACAGATTGAGGAGCGACGATGGCTCAGACCCTTTCATTCAACGGTCGTAAGCGCGTACGCAAGTTTTTTGGCAAGATACCTGAAGTGGCAGAGATGCCGAATCTCATTGAGGTTCAGAAGGCATCCTATGATCAGTTCCTTATGGTTGAAGAACCTGAAGGCGGGCGTCCTGATGAAGGCTTGCAGGCAGTTTTCAAATCAGTATTTCCGGTTACAGATTTTTTGGGCGTTTCGATGCTCGAATTTGTGCGTTATGAATTTGATCCTCCAAAATTTGATGTTGAAGAATGCCGCCAGCGTGATTTAACCTATTCAGTTCCGTTGAAGGTGACACTACGTCTGATCGTCTTTGATATTGATGAAGATACCGGCTCCAAATCTATCAAGGATATCAAGGAGCAAGATGTCTATATGGGCGATATGCCGCTCATGACCGATAATGGTACTTTTATTGTCAATGGTACAGAACGCGTGATCGTTTCACAGATGCACCGTTCACCGGGCGTGTTCTTTGATCACGACAAGGGTAAATCCCATTCTTCCGGTAAGTTGCTTTTTGCTGCACGCGTCATTCCTTATCGCGGTTCCTGGCTGGATATTGAATTTGATGCCAAGGATGTTGTTTACGCCCGTATTGACCGGCGTCGTAAAATTCCGGTGACAAGTCTTCTGATGGCGCTTGGCATGGATGGTCAGAGCATATTGTCGACCTATTACAATACACTGACCTATATTAAAAATGGTGATGACTGGCGCATCCCTTATTTGCCGGAACGTTTCAAGGGTATGAAACTGGTTGCTGATCTGGTTGATGCCGATTCTGGTGAAGTTGTGGCTGAAACCGGCCGTAAACTTACAGCACGAACTGCCAAACAGCTTGCTGAAAAGGGCTTGAAAGCGGTCAAGGCGACGGATGACGACCTTTATGGTTCCTATCTGGCTGAGGATATTGTTAATTTTGAGACCGGCGAGATTTATCTTGAAGCCGGCGATGAGATTGACGAAAAAGTATTGAAACTGCTGCGTGAGATTGGCATTGATGAAATCAATGTTCTGGATATCGACCATGTGAATGTGGGAGCTTATATTCGTAATACACTTGCAGTAGACAAGAATGAAAGCCGTCAGGATGCTTTGTTTGACATCTACCGTGTCATGCGTCCGGGTGAGCCGCCGATTATGGAAACGGCTGAGGCCATGTTTCATTCTCTGTTCTTTGACTCCGAGCGTTATGACCTTTCAGCCGTCGGCCGCGTAAAGATGAACATGCGTCTTGAGCTTGATTGCCCGGATACTGTGCGTATATTGCGCAAGGAAGATATTATCGCTGTTGTTAAAATGCTGGTTGAACTGCGTGATGGTCGTGGTGAGATTGATGATATTGACAATCTTGGCAACCGGCGCGTACGCTCTGTTGGCGAATTGATGGAAAACCAGTATCGTGTTGGCCTTTTGCGGATGGAGCGTGCCATCAAGGAGCGTATGTCTTCGGTTGAGATTGATACTGTCATGCCGCAGGATCTGATCAATGCCAAACCTGCTGCCGCAGCTGTTCGTGAATTTTTTGGTTCATCTCAGCTTTCGCAGTTTATGGATCAGACCAATCCGCTTTCTGAGATCACGCATAAGCGGCGTCTTTCGGCACTTGGGCCGGGTGGTCTGACACGTGAACGTGCCGGTTTTGAGGTTCGGGACGTTCATCCGACCCATTATGGCCGTATCTGTCCGATTGAAACACCGGAAGGGCCGAATATCGGTCTTATCAATTCACTTGCCACCTTTGCGCGCGTCAATAAATACGGCTTTATCGAAAGCCCGTATCGTAAAATTGTCAACGGCAAGGTGACAACAGAAGTTGTTTATCTTTCAGCGATGGAAGAATCAAAATATTATGTAGCTCAGGCAAATTCTGTGCTTGATGCTGACAATCACTTCATGGAAGAATTTGTTGTCTGCCGTCATGCGGGTGAAGTTTTGATGGCGCCGCGTGATCAGATTGATCTGATGGACGTTTCACCAAAACAGCTTGTTTCTGTGGCGGCGGCTCTTATTCCGTTTCTTGAAAATGATGATGCCAACCGTGCTCTTATGGGATCCAACATGCAGCGTCAGGCTGTGCCGCTGGTACGGGCTGAAGCGCCGTTTGTCGGTACTGGTATGGAACCGGTTGTCGCACGTGATTCCGGTGCTGCTATTGCCGCAAAGCGTGGCGGCATTGTGGATCAGGTGGATGCGACGCGTATTGTTATTCGTTCCACAGAAGATCTTGATCCTTCCAGATCGGGGGTTGATATCTACCGGCTTCAGAAGTTTCAGCGTTCGAACCAGTCGACCTGCATCAACCAGCGGCCGCTGGTGCATGTCGGTGATCGGGTTGAAAAAGGCGATATCATTGCTGATGGTCCATCAACAGATCTTGGCGATCTTGCTCTGGGTCGCAATGTGCTTGTCGCATTCATGCCGTGGAATGGCTATAACTATGAGGATTCCATTCTGCTGTCCGAGCGGATTGTGGCCGATGATGTTTTTACCTCAATTCATATTGAGGAATTTGAGGTTGCAGCCCGTGATACCAAACTCGGGCCTGAGGAAATAACCCGCGATATTCCAAATGTTTCGGAAGAAGCGCTGAAGAATCTTGATGAAGCCGGCATTGTCTATATAGGCGCTGAAGTGCAGCCGGGCGACATTCTGGTCGGCAAGATTACGCCAAAGGGTGAAAGCCCGATGACACCGGAAGAAAAACTTCTGCGCGCCATCTTCGGTGAAAAGGCGTCAGATGTCAGGGATACTTCCATGCGTATGCCGCCGGGTGCTTTTGGTACCGTTGTTGAGGTGCGTGTCTTTAACCGCCATGGTGTGGAAAAGGATGAGCGCGCCATGGCGATTGAGCGTGAGGAAATTGAACGCCTTGCCAAGGATCGTGATGACGAGCAGTCGATTCTTGATCGTAATGTTTACGGACGTCTTGTTGATATGCTCAAAGGCAAGGTTGCTGTTGCTGGCCCGAAAGGTTTCAAGAAGGGAATAATCCTTGATGAAGCTGTGATGGGTGAATATCCGCGTTCGCAATGGTGGCTTTTCGCTGTTGAAGATGAAAAGCTTCAAGGCAGGATTGAAGCACTGCGAAACCAGTATGACGATTCCAGGAAATTGCTTGGACAGCGGTTTATGGATAAGGTAGAAAAGGTACAGCGTGGCGACGAAATGCCGCCTGGTGTCATGAAGATGGTCAAGGTCTTCGTTGCTGTCAAGCGCAAGATCCAGCCCGGAGACAAGATGGCTGGCCGTCATGGTAACAAGGGTGTTGTTTCACGCATTCTGCCGGTTGAAGATATGCCGTTTCTTGAAGATGGAACCCATGTTGATATTGTGCTTAACCCGCTTGGTGTGCCAAGCCGCATGAATGTGGGCCAGATTCTGGAAACGCATCTGGGCTGGGCTTGCGCCGGTATGGGCAGGCAAATCGCCGATTTGCTTGAAGCTTGCAGGCAGGATGGCAGTATCGAGCCATTGCGTGAGAAGATCAGTGAGATTATCCCTGATAATGACCGTAACGAGCCTGTGCGTTTTTATGACGATGATAGCATTATACGTCTTGCCGGCCAGATGAAACGTGGTGTGTCTATTTCTACTCCGGTTTTTGATGGTGCGCACGAAGCAGACATCAATGCAGCGCTTAAGGATGCGGGTTTATCGACATCAGGGCAGGTGACGCTTTATGACGGGCGTACCGGTGAGCCGTTCGACCGGCAGGTGACGGTTGGCTATATCTATATGCTGAAGCTGCATCATCTGGTTGACGACAAGATTCACGCCCGTTCCATTGGTCCGTATTCGCTTGTTACCCAGCAGCCGCTGGGCGGTAAGGCACAGTTCGGTGGCCAGCGTTTCGGTGAAATGGAGGTCTGGGCGCTTGAGGCTTATGGTGCAGCCTATACGCTTCAGGAAATGCTTACCGTCAAATCTGACGATGTGGCAGGCCGTACCAAGGTTTACGAGGCAATTGTACGTGGTGATGATACGTTTGAAGCCGGTATTCCGGAAAGTTTCAACGTTCTTGTCAAGGAAATGCGCTCCCTTGGCCTTGATGTCGAACTTGATGATACGCGGGTACCGGCGGTCAGGCAGGCACCGCCAGCAGATGCCGCGGAGTAGGCAGGAAAGACAATGGCATGCCGGTTTATCCAGCATGCCGCTTTGACCTCTGGTCAGGGGCAGGGTGGGACGGTTAGAGAATTTTGAGGAAAACCGTCTTTGCCCGAAGCAGAAAAGTCGGACGTGCAGTTTTACTGCCTGTCAGCTTTTAGAGATGGATTTCATTTGAGATGGCTGCTGTTTTGAAAGTCATCGCAACAAGCTCAAGAGAGCCTTCAAGGAGAATGGCATGAACCAAGAGGTCATGAATCTTTTCAACCCTCAGGCGCCTGCGCAAACGTTTGATTCCATCCGGATTTCTATTGCCAGCCCGGAGAAGATTCTATCCTGGTCCTACGGCGAGATCAGAAAGCCGGAGACCATTAACTACCGTACGTTCAAGCCAGAACGTGATGGTCTTTTCTGCGCACGCATTTTTGGCCCGATCAAGGATTATGAATGTCTGTGCGGCAAGTACAAGCGCATGAAATACAAGGGTATCATCTGCGAAAAATGTGGTGTTGAGGTTACCCTTTCCCGTGTGCGTCGTGAGCGTATGGGACATATTGAGCTTGCTGCGCCGGTTGCTCATATCTGGTTTCTGAAATCATTGCCAAGTCGTATCAGCACCCTTCTTGATATGGTGCTTAAGGATATTGAGCGGGTTCTGTATTTTGAAAATTATATTGTTACGGAACCGGGGCTTACATCGCTCAAGATGCATCAGTTGCTTTCGGAAGAAGAATATTTGATGGCGATTGACGAATTTGGTGAGGATCAGTTTACAGCCCTGATTGGTGCGGAAGCGATTTATGAGCTTCTCGCTTCTATGGAACTCGAGAAAACCGCGGGTAATTTGCGTGCGGAACTGGCAGAAACTACATCCGAGCTTAAGCAAAAAAAGCTGATGAAGCGCCTCAAGATCGTTGAGCATTTCATCGAATCAGGCAATAGGCCTGAATGGATGATCATGAAGGTTATTCCGGTTATTCCTCCGGATTTGCGCCCGCTGGTGCCGCTGGATGGCGGCCGGTTTGCCACATCCGATCTTAATGATCTTTATCGCCGTGTTATTAATCGTAACAACCGTCTGAAACGGCTGATTGAGCTGCGTGCGCCGGGTATTATTATCCGTAATGAAAAGCGTATGTTGCAGGAAGCTGTTGACGCATTGTTTGATAATGGTCGCCGTGGCCGTGTCATCACTGGTGCCAACAAGCGTCCTCTGAAATCACTTTCCGATATGCTCAAGGGCAAGCAGGGCCGTTTTCGTCAGAACCTGCTTGGCAAACGCGTTGACTATTCTGGCCGTTCAGTTATTGTGACCGGGCCGGAACTGAAGCTGCATCAGTGCGGGCTGCCAAAGAAAATGGCGCTTGAGTTGTTCAAGCCTTTTATTTATGCCCGCCTTGATGCCAAGGGTCATTCTTCAACTGTCAAACAGGCCAAAAAGCTTGTTGAAAAGGAACGCCCTGAAGTGTGGGATATTCTGGATGAGGTTATCCGTGAGCATCCCGTGCTGCTGAACCGTGCGCCAACACTTCATCGTCTTGGCATTCAGGCTTTTGAGCCGGTATTGATTGAGGGGAAGGCTATTCAGCTTCATCCGCTTGTATGTACAGCATTCAATGCTGACTTTGACGGTGACCAGATGGCGGTGCATGTGCCGTTGTCACTTGAAGCACAGCTTGAAGCCCGTGTGCTGATGATGTCAACTAATAATATCCTGCATCCGGCTAATGGTGCGCCGATTATTGTGCCTTCGCAGGATATGGTTCTTGGTCTTTATTATCTTTCGATCATTGCGGAAAAAGAGCCGGGCGAAGGAATGGTTTTTGCTGATATGGGCGAATTGCAGCATGCCCTTGAAAACAAGGTTGTATCCCTGCACAGCAAGATCAAGGGCCGTTATCGGACTGTTGATGCGGAAGGTAATTCTGTTTCCGAAATCTTTGATACAACACCGGGCCGTATGATTATCGGCGAACTGTTGCCGAAAAATGCCAACGTTTCGTTTGATATTGTCAATCAGGAAATGACGAAGAAAAATATTTCCAGGATGATTGACCATGTTTATCGTCATTGCGGTCAGAAGGAAACGGTCATTTTTTGTGACCGGATTATGCAGCTTGGTTTTGCTTATGCTTGTCGGGCCGGTATTTCGTTTGGCAAGGATGACATGGTCATTCCTGAAACCAAGGCCCATCTTGTTGCTGAAACCGAAGCACTTGCAAAGGAGTATGAGCAGCAATATAACGACGGCCTGATTACCCAGGGTGAGAAGTATAACAAGGTTGTTGATGCCTGGGGTAAATGTACCGACCGTGTCGCTGAAGAAATGATGAAGCGTATTCAGGCCGTTGAATTTGATCTGGAGACCGGTCGTCAGAAACCGATGAATTCCATTTATATGATGTCACATTCCGGTGCGCGTGGTTCGGCCAATCAGATGAAACAGCTTGCCGGTATGCGTGGTTTGATGGCCAAGCCGTCGGGTGAAATTATCGAAACGCCGATTATCTCGAACTTCAAGGAAGGTCTGACCGTGAACGAGTACTTCAACTCGACACACGGTGCCCGTAAAGGGCTTGCCGATACTGCGCTCAAGACAGCAAACTCAGGTTATCTGACCCGCCGGCTGGTGGATGTTGCGCAGGATGCAATCATCTCTGAGGTTGACTGCGGCACCTCCAGGGGGCTGACAATGCAAGCCATTGTTGATGCAGGTCAGATTGTGGCTTCGCTTGGCCAGCGCATTCTTGGCCGTACGGCGCTTCTTGACATTCTCCATCCTGTCACGGGTGAAGTAGTAGTTGAAGGTGGCCGTATGATTGAAGAGGCTGATGTTGTTGAAATTGAAAAGGCAGGTATCCAATCGGTACAGATCCGTTCAGCCCTGACCTGTGAGACCCGCATCGGTGTTTGTGCCAAATGTTATGGGCGTGACCTTGCCCGTGGTACTCCTGTCAACCAGGGCGAAGCGGTTGGTGTTATTGCTGCCCAGTCCATTGGTGAGCCTGGCACCCAGCTTACCATGCGCACCTTTCACCTTGGCGGTACCGCTCAGGTGGTGGATTCTTCTTACCTTGAAGCATCCTATGAAGGCCAGGTCGAACTCAGAAACCGTAATGTGGTGCGTGATTCTGAAGGACATCTTGTTGTTATGGGCCGCAATATGGCTGTCGTCATCAAGGATGAAGCCGGCAATGAACGTGCCTCCCATCGTGTTACCTATGGTGCACGCCTGTTTCTGGATGATGGCGACATGATCAAGCGTGGCCAGCGTATTGCGGAGTGGGATCCCTATACCCGTCCGATCATGACAGAAGTTGACGGTTATATTGCCTTTGAAGATATGATTGACAGTCTTTCTGTTTCGGAAATGGCGGATGAATCAACCGGTATCACCAAGCGTCAGGTGATTGACTGGCGGGTCAACCCGCGCGGCGCTGATCTGAAACCTGCTATTACTATCACGGACAAGAAAGGCAAAATTGCCAAGCTGTCCAAGGGCGGTGAGGCACGTTACATGATGTCAGTGGAAACCATTCTTTCCGTTGAACCCGGTACCCATGTAAAAGCGGGTGATGTTATTGCCCGTCTGCCGATGGAAAGCACCAAGACGAAGGATATTACCGGCGGTCTGCCGCGGGTTGCCGAGCTTTTCGAAGCCCGCCGCCCGAAAGATCATGCCGTTATCGCTGATATTAGCGGTACTATCCGTTTTGGCCGGGATTACAAGAACAAACGCCGTATTGTCATTGAGCCGAATGATAGCACAGTTGAGCCGGTTGAGTATCTGATCCCGAAGGGCAAGCCATTCCATTTGCAGGATGGCGACCAGATCGAGAAAGGCGACTATATTCTTGACGGTAATCCGGCGCCGCATGATATTCTTGCGATCAGAGGTGTCGAGGCATTGGCTTCCTATCTGGTCAATGAGATTCAGGAGGTTTACCGTTTGCAGGGTGTGTTAATTAATGACAAGCATATTGAGGTGATCGTACGCCAGATGCTGCAAAAGGTTGAAATTACCGATTCTGGTAATTCTACCTATATTCCGGGTGATCATGTAGATCGTATCGAGCTTGAGGAAATCAATGAACGTCTCATTGAGGAAGGCAAAAAACCGGCAGTCGGAAATCCGGTGCTGCTTGGTATTACCAAGGCGTCGTTGCAGACACCGTCCTTTATTTCTGCGGCATCTTTCCAGGAGACTACGCGTGTGCTTACTGAAGCAGCTGTGGCCGGTAAGATTGATACGTTACAGGGGCTTAAGGAAAATGTTATTGTTGGCCGTCTTATTCCGGCCGGCACCGGTGGTACAATTGCGCAAATCCGTCGCATTGCGACAACGCGTGATGATCTGATTGTTGATGAGCGTCGTAAAGCAAGCGGCTCTGAAACAGCCAATGCCATGCTGGCGGATATGACATCGACTCCGGCAGCGGAATAAATTTTTGTTTTAAAAGTAGCGTGATAAACCGCCGCAATCTGCGGCGGTTTTTTCGTGTGAAGTGGTTGAGCTGGTAATAATTTCCAAAATAATGCCTGATGAACGTCAGACATTTCCTCAAGGCAGAAGCTTCTTTGCCAGGAAATCTTATTACTGGAACTGTTATCCGAACTTTATGTGACAGGGATCACATTCGATATTCTTCTCAATTGTCAGAGTAATATAAAAGCATATTTCATGTTCGGCATCATTTTTTGTTATTTTCTTGATCATGAACCTGGAGAAACTTCTCAAGTCATATATTAGAATATGAAGTATATGATGTACATTTCCGGTAACAATATAAGCTTTTGTTACTTCATGCCATTTCGCCGGAACTTTGCTGATTTCTCCATTCCAGATCACTGTTTTTCCGCATGATGTTCAGTTTTTCGTGTACAGGTACAGGTTTTGCGCCCGAGCTGTTAAGGCTGGCACCTGCCATGATCCTGTCGGGTATAAGGATAACGATTGCTATCGTGCTTAATTATTTCCAGTTGTCACAGGTATTTTTGTTGGTGATAGTGATTTCAATTTTTGGAATGATGTTCACATGGTTCATGATTTTTGTGATGCACTTTTTTCCGCAGGGGACGGCAAGCGTGAAAACATGTCGAATTTACCTTTTCTGATGCGGAAGTTTCTATATAACATTTGCAAGTACTATGCGAGATGCTGGCGGCAATGATTATCACGGTGTTTATCAACTGGTTTTCATTTGATGTTGTTGACCGGTATTTCATTTTTATTGGTTTGCCTGCACTATTTTTTATAATATAAAATCAGATAAAATGATAATTCTTAATAAAATGCAAATTAAGCGTATAGATGGCATCTGGGTGAATAAATCGGGGGGAGGATATCATATGCCGGATTCATCACAGTTTCGGCTTCCTCGGACACTTGTTTCAAAATGGCAGATTACTCCATCAAAATCTTATTATCCAGACTGCTTATGCTGCTGTTTTTCGTGTGCAGGCTGCTGATCACCAGACAGCAGTCGTTATGCTTCTTCTTGAAACGATCAGGGAAAAGGATGACAGTGCAGCGCTTGAGATTGCTGCTGTGCTTACTTATCATCTGCATGAAAAAACGTCCGAATTTCCTGAGGGTTTAAAACCTCTTGACCTGCTTTTTTCATCTGTGTTTACAGCGCTGGAAACGGGAAGGGGTTTAAACGCGCCTCTTTATCGTAAAGCAGCTCAATTTTTGCCCGATGTCAGGCCGGATGATGATCAAAGACCGCTTCATGGCGACCTGCATTTTGAAAATATCGTGTCTTCGCCGCGCGGATGGCTCGCGATTGATCCGCATGGATATCTGGGTAATCGCGCTTTTGAATATGCCAACTATTTTTATAATCCGCGTTTGCAGCCTGAAATTACTGATAATGTCAACCGTGTAGAGAGAGCTGCCAAACTGTTTTCTGAGGTCTCTGGACTTTCGGTGAAACTGTTCTGCTTTATGCATTTCTTTATGGCTGCCTTTCAGCATCATGGTTTGTGGAGGATAATGACAGAAAAGCAGAGGAAGCCACACTTAAAACTGCGCAACTGATTTATCATTGCTTTGCGAACAGTGAATAAACCCGGATCGCGTTTTCTGGCTGAAACTGCCTCCGATGATGACTTCTGCCTGTTTTCTGCTGGAAGCTATGTGTGGGCCTGTTTTAAAAGATTCCCGATTACTTGTGGCGTCAATTTACTGAAACTGCTGATAACAATTGCAGGATCAAGTTCTGTCACCGGTATATCAGCATAGCCGAAATCCACAGCAATAACCGGTATACCGGCAGCCTTTGCAGCATTGATATCAGCCCCGCTATCTCCTGCCATGACAGCCTGGGATATATCACCGCCGGCTTTTGCAACGGTGCTTAAAATATGCTGCGGGTCCGGTTTGCGCCATTCAAAAGTATCACCACCACAAATTGTAACATAACGATCCGGTTTATCCACAGCCTGGGATATATCACCGCCGGCTTTTGCAACGGTGCTTAAAATATGCTGCGGGTCCGGTTTGCGCCATTCAAAAGTATCACCACCACAAATTGTAACATAACGATCCGGTTTATCCAGGGCCTTAAGCAGAAGTTTTGCCAGATGTTCGTATTTATTGGTGCAGACTGCAAGCATGTAGCCCGCCTGTTGCAGGGCATCAAGCGCATTTGTCACTCCATCGAAATATCCGGTTTTTCCGGGAATATTTTTGCTGTAATGCTGGAGGAAAATATCAATCAGCCTGTCAACATGCTGTGGTTCCGGGAAGATATTCTGACTGGTTAATGCACGTTCTATCATGACCCGGCCGCCTTGCCCGATCAGTTGGCGCAGATCAGCCCGAGAGACTGGCTTAAGCCCGCCTGTACCAAGGCAATAGTTAAGACTGTCAAGCAGATCCGGAGCGGAATCGACCAGTGTTCCATCAAGATCAAAAACAACAATCGGCTTTTTATTCATCACTTTGCCTCGCTCAACAAACCATGCAATAATCTGGAATATTTTACGTCCGGATGATTTTCATCCGGCCGCCACAAGAATACGGTAAAATAAAAATCCGGATCATTAATTCTGATGTGCCAGCCAAAGTCGGAAATGATCCAGAGCACGTGCGGTCAATGCCTGTTTCCTGGCCTGGGCCTTTTCCCTGCCGCGCAGGCGCTTGCCTTCGGTTTTCGGAATGTCCACCAGCGGAAACAACCCGAAATTAATGTTCATCGGCTGGAAAGAACGGATACTGCCTTTTTCTTCCGTGGCAATATGGCCACCGGTGATATGGTTTAGCAATGCGCCCGATGCCGTTGTCACTGGCGGCGGCATAACGGGCTGTTGCAGCAGTTCGCCGGCAGCGAACAGACCGGCAATCAGGCCAATGGCGGCAGACTCTACATACCCTTCACAGCCGGTGATCTGCCCGGCGAAGCGCAGGTGTGGCAACGCTTTAAGCCTGAGTTGCTCATCAAGCAAAACCGGCGAGTTGAGATAAGTATTGCGATGCAGGCCGCCGAGACGGGCAAATTCTGCATTTTCAAGCCCTGGAATTGTGCGGAATATCCGCGTCTGTTCAGCATATTTGAGTTTGGTCTGGAAACCGACCATATTGTAAAGTGTGCCGAGCGCATTGTCTTGCCGTAATTGCGCTACGGCATAGGGTTTTTCATACGGTTTATGGGTGTTTGTCAATCCCGTAGGCTTCATCGGGCCGTGGCGCAGTGTCTGCGCCCCGCGTTCGGCCATAATTTCAATCGGAAGGCAGCCATCAAAATAGGCTGCGTTTTCAAATTCACGGAATTCCGTTTTTTCGCCCGCCAGAAGCGCGGCAGTAAAAACGTTATATTCTTCTTTTGTCAGCGGGCAGTTGATATAATCCTTGCCCGTTCCGCCGGGGCCGGCCTTGTCATAACGTGACTGAAACCAGCATATATTCATGTTGATGCTGCTGGTGTGAATAATCGGGGCAATGGCATCAAAAAAGGAAAGGGCCGTGGTTCCTGTTATATTCCGGATAAATCCGGCAAGGGCAGGTGAAGTCAGTGGCCCGGTGGCAATAATGACCTTGCTCCGGTCTTCCGACGGTATACCGGTTATTTCTTCACGGCAAATAGTGATGTTGGGATGACTTTCAAGCCTTTTTGTCACTGTTTCGGCAAATTCTTCGCGATCCACGGCAAGTGCGCTGCCGGCAGGCACCTGGCTGGCATCAGCCGCTGCCATGATCAGTGATCCGGCAAGACGCATTTCTGCATGAAGCAGGCCCACTGCATTTGTTTCAGCATCATCCGAGCGAAAAGAGTTTGAGCAGACAAGTTCTGCCAGATTGCTGCTTTTGTGGGCATCTGTGTTGCGATGAGGACGCATTTCGTGCATTATGACATTTACACCGGCTTCAGCAGCAACCCATGCTGCTTCACTTCCTGCAAGGCCGCCGCCAATAATATGCAAAGGGGGGGTGTTTTTTCCAGACATGATATTTCTTCTAGAGGAGTTTTGGGAAACTGTGAAGCCATTTTCCTGGTTGTCTTGAAAACAGGCAGCCATGCACAGGAAGCATCGTGAGCGGAATTGACCTTGATTGAAAAGATCACCAATCATTGGCCGGCTTCAGAAGTAAAATTTCGCTTTTCATACGGGATTGATGATGAAATCCGGCTTTTTTCCTTTGAACAGATAAAAATAGAATGGTATAGAAACCACGCTTGCGGAAAGCGGATAGCTTTCCCGGGGTGTTTTGTGCTTTGCAAAAAGTGAAAAATGCTTTTGGCTGCCGTCATTTCCGGGTGAAATTTAGGTTCTGGATTTTTCAGGATTGGCTCCGCAAAGCGGATGTGGCGAAATTGGCAGACGCACCAGATTTAGGTTCTGGCGGGAAACCGTGGGGGTTCGAGTCCCTCCATCCGCACCAGTTGCCGCTGCAGTCAGGATTTTCCGGTTTCTCAGGGATATTCCTTGAAAGGCCGTTCTGGTGTGCATCCACGGGGTGTAATAGGTTTTAAGATGACATGGCCGGCGTTGAAGTGCCAGCTGCAAGTCAAGAAATGAAGGTTGTTCGATGCAGGTTACCGAGACGCTTAACGAGGGGTTGAAACGCGAAATCAAGATCGTTATTCCCGCCGGGGTTCTGGAGGCCAGGTTGACGGAGCGCCTCGACGATGCCAGGGGCAAGGTCAAGCTCAATGGCTTTCGTCCGGGCAAGGTGCCGGCCGGACATTTGCGCAAGATGTATGGCAAGTCCTTTATGGCGGAGGTTATCAATGAAATATTGAATGATGCTCCGCGTTCCATTTTGGCTGAGCGGGGTGAGCGTTCTGCCACGCAGCCGAAGATTGAAATGGGTGAAGATGAAAAAGAGGCTGAAAAGGTTCTTGACGGCAAGGCTGATTTTGTCTTCACCCTTAATTATGAAGTTCTGCCGGAGATTGAAATCAAGGATGTCTCTTCTATTGAAGTGACACGTGAAGTTGCCGATATTCCAGAAGAGGAAATTGACAAACAGGTTGAGCATATTCTTTCTTCAACCCGTACCTATGCAGAAAAGAAGGGCAAGGCTGAGGATGGCGATCGGGTAACGATTGATTATCTCGGCAAGCTTGGCGATGAGCCGTTTGAAGGTGGCGCTGATAATGATGCCCAGCTTGTTCTGGGTTCCAAAATGTTTATTCCGGGCTTTGAAGAGCAGTTGGCCGGCACCAAAGCCGGTGATGAAATCCGGATCAAGGTGACTTTTCCAGCACAATACGGGGCAGCTCATCTTGCCGGTAAGGAAGCAACTTTTGACATCAAGGTAAAAGAAGTTGCCAGGCCGGATGCATTAAGGATTGATGATGAGGCGGCAAAGAAGGTTGGTCTTGAATCGCTTGTCCGTTTACGTGACGTTGTGCGTGAGCAGATCGAAAGCCGTTATGGATCGGTTACACGCCAGAAGGTGAAGCGCCAGATTCTTGACGCACTTGACAGGGATTACCGGTTTGAAATACCGAAGCAGCTGGCTGAAGTTGAATTCAACAATATCTGGAATCAGATCAATGCTGAACTTCAGCAGGCTGGCCGCACCTTCGAGGATGAGGACATGACAGAGGAAGACGCCCGCGAGGAATACCGCAGGCTGGCTGAGCGCCGCGTCCGTCTTGGCCTTGTTCTTTCTGAAATCGGGGAAAAAGCTGGTGTAACAGTCAGCGACGAAGAGTTGCAGCGTGCCATTTATGCGCAGGTTCGCCAGTATCCGGGCAAGGAAAAGGAAATTTTTGAATTCTTTCGCCGTACACCTGACGCTGTAGCCAATCTTCGCGCACCGGTTTTTGAAGAAAAGGTTATTGATCATCTTCTTGAAAAGATCAAGGTTAATGACAAAAAGGTTACCCCTGAAGAACTGATGGCAGAGGACGGGGAAGAGGTTACTGTGCCGAAAAAAAGGGTTGAAAAAAGGAAAGAGGCAAAGATTGAAAGCAGCCGGACAAAAACTGACAGGGATTGATTCCGGTATGTCTTGCCTGGTTGTTGAATGTATGAGCTTGGCCATCACGCCGGGTTTTTAATTTGATTGCTCTTTTAATAATCTCGGGGATCTGAATGATGGATCGAAGAAATTTTTTTCGTTCAGCAGGGCAGGTTCCGTACCTGGAACCGTGATTGCAGAAGGCGCTTTTGCCTCTACACTTTCAGAACCTTGCAAGGAATTGGAGATTGGAAATGGCGGGCGGCTGGGTGTCTGTGTCCTGGATAGTCGTCAAAAGCAGTAAGTCCGGTGTCGTGCAGATAAGCGTTTTCCTGTGTTGCAGCATGTTCAAATAGTTGCCGGACGCATCTGTGCCGGGATGTGTTGATGCAGGGCAGGAAAGCCTCTGGCAACTTATCTGCTTTGCAAGGTCTGATCTTCTGGAATATTTGCTAATGGCGGAGCATTTTGCAGCCAGGTCGGATATCAGCATTGCCCTATTGTATGAAACTGCGGTTGCTGACAGTGATGATAGGGTTGCGAACCTGTTGCCGGATGGTTGCGAGAACCGTTGGCCAATACCAACGCCGATGATGAAATCCAGATCAGGATGACTTTTCCAGTGCAATACGGGTGGGCCTGAAGGATTGAATGTTTTTTCACGTGGTCGGGGTGATATGATGACGCGTCCTGATCGCAAGGAGCCGGATTTGAATGAAGCGTGCGCCGGAGATATCCGCGGCACGACAACTTCCAAAGTCGTGGGGGATGATTTGCAGCGGTTGGTGATAGGCTTGGCGCTTCCTTGCATAAACGGCCAGGTTTCCTGGATGTTGGCACCCCGTACCGGTGGAGAGCATTTGTGCTCTGGCCTCTGGCGCCGGATTGGATAAAGCCGGCACAGGAGCGAGCGGCACTGCAAATGATGCCGATGTTTACTGGATACCGTCCGGACAACCGGTTTTTATTTGTGTTTTCTAACAGGGCCGAAGATTGCTCATGCAAAGCATCTGCATTCATTGCAGGAATCGGTCAGAAAGCCAAAGAATTTTAATTCATTAAAAACATAAAGCGCTTTGTTTTATCGACACCGGTCATTGTTTCTTTTCAAAATCATTTTCTGTTTACCACTGTTGTTAGTATGGTTTTTACTGAATCTGAATAAACAACAAAGCATCGGTATTAATTGCGGTTTTTATTGATTGGCAAAGTGGAAGGCTTCTTTGTTTTAATTGCGACTTGTTATGCTGGGGTGAGTTTGCAGAACGGGATGGAGCAATCAGAAAATGAAGGTTGGCGAATGACACAGGCAATCAGATTTATTTTTCTTTTTGTAATATTATCATTGGTTATACCGGGTTTCATTGCACGCCAGGATGTCCGGGCAGCCAATAATATGAGACAGCCGGTGAAGAAACAGTATGTTGTTAAAGTACCGGCAAAATATCCGTCTTCGTCATCCGATCACCATTCTCATAAAGTTGCCAGGCATAAAAAAACACTGCATGGTGAGACGGAAAAGCCGATAATCTCGGATTTTTCCAAAATCTGTCATTACAAGCCTGAAGAACTGGTCAGGATTGACTTTTCCGGGGATGGTTTTCAACTTGCCGGTGCTACTGATACGAATTTGACTGACACAATGCCGGTTTCTGTTGTTCCTTGTGACAAAACATCTTGTACAACTGGGCTGATGCGTTTTTTTATGAATACGGATGTAAAGGCAGAAAAAGATATTGCCAGGGCGCTTGTGCATTTTTACAGCCGGAAGCCCGGTTTTATATGGTCTGATGGCAAGGAGGTAAATGAACGGGCAAAAGCTGTGCTTGCCTATTTTGCCAGGGCTGGAGAAAATGGCCTTGACCCTGCCGAATATATGCCGGATCTGCCGGACAGGGCGCTTGAGGAAGATATGCGGTTAAATGCCTTAGCCAGTTTTGAGATAGCGCTTTCTGCAAGAGTATTGCGTTATATAAGTGATGCACGTGGTGGGAGGATGATTGCTGACCGGCTTTCAGCCTATCACGATCTGCCGCGAAAGCCTGTTGCTTTTGATGAGGTGCTGACAAAAATCCATGATAGCGATAATCCGGCAAAAATGCTTGATTTGTACCACCCGCGGTCAAAATGGTATAGGGAGCTTAAATCGGAGCTTGCTGCTCTTGGTGATATCAAGTCACCAGCCTCCTTGAGTATTCAGCCGGATATTTTGATTCATCCCGGTGAAACCAATGCAGGGTTGCCAGAGATTATACATCTTCTTGCGACACGGACATCGCCGGGTTTTCTCGAAAAATTCCACAGAACGCTGGAAAAGCACCGGGATACAACTATCTATGATGCGGAGTTGGAGCCGGTTATCAGGGCGTATCAGAAATTGACCGGAAAGGTGGCAGATGGTGTTATTGGCCCGGCTACTGTCGCTGTTCTTCAGGGGGAGACCGTCGATGTCAGGCGACGGCGTATCCTTTATGCAATGGAGCGTTTACGCTGGCTGCCGCATGATTTTTCGGATCGTTATGTATTTATCAACCAGCCGGCTTTTGAAGCGCAATATTTTGAGAACGGTACAGAAAAGCTGGCAATGAAAGTAATTGTCGGCTCCCGGCGCTATCCGACCAATTTTTTCTATGATACAATTCGCCTTGTTGTCTTCAGCCCTTATTGGGGGGTACCGCGATCAATTGTAGTCAATGAGATGATACCGCGTATTTTGGCAGATCCGTCCTATCTCAGGCGCAATGGTTATGAGGTGTATAACAATGAAGGCAAAAGGGTTAATCCTTATAGTGTGAATTGGCGCAGGGTGGCGAAAGCTGGCGGTGTTAATATCCGTCAGAAACCTGGCCGGGCTAATGCGCTGGGCGAATTGAAAATCATGTTTCCCAACAAACATAATATTTACCTGCATGACACCCCGGTTAAAGCTGCCTTTACGCGTGAGATGCGGGCAATCAGCCATGGCTGTGTACGGCTTGCCCGGCCAAGGGAAATGGCGGCAGCCCTGATGGGGGTTGAGAGAAAGGCACTTGAACCTTATTTCGGTAAAAATGAACGCGCGGTTATCCTCAAGGAAACTGTGCCGGTTTATCTTGTCTACTTTACTGCATGGCCGGATGCGACAACTCATGAAATAAAATATTACGATGATATTTACGGCCTTGATAGCGTGATGCAGCAGGCCGATGAAAAAATACATCAAAGCCGCTGCCGTGATGAAGCAATCCGGCAGGCAGGCTAGAGTATTTTCAGGATAAACGGGAACTGTCTGTGCGCACAAAAAACACTCCGCTGGACTGTTTTTTGTGACTGCACTTCAATCTGCGCGGAAAGACCGCAAAACAAAAAGTCAGGTCATTTTCGGTTTGGCTGACTGAATTAAAAATGATCTGGAATGCAGGGAGAATCCTCTTATCTTTTGCAGACAGAGTACAACAGAAAAAGAACTCTCATTTTTTTTATCTGGATTTTAAATATAGTGAGAAGAATTCTTTTGTCTGGTCATATTTGTTCATCAGATAAAGATTGTATCTGCTTTGTCGTGGACAGGGAAAAGGCAAAAACAGCCTGGAATAATTTTATCTCGTAAACTATTCCGTTTTTTTTGGGGAACTGTTCACTGTTCTGGAAATTATATTTTTACCTTCAGGGAGAATCTAATGAAAAGAATATTATTAACTTCTGCTGTTCTTGTAACAAGTTCAGGTATCGCTTCTGCCCAGATTTATGACCGTGGCGTTACACGCAAGCCAAATCTTGTTAATCCGTTTGTATCACAGCATAGAGCAAAACCGCGAGACTTCAGGACAGTTCGTTCTGATATGTCAAAGCGAAAAATGCGGACAACAATAAATCCGAGCAAACCGGCCGCTGTCCTGTTTGGTAATGGCCCTCCTCCTGATACGTGTGTTTCCGGTAAAAGGAAGTACCTTGTCCCGGGTGGCAATGGCAAGTAATAATAAAAATCCCGGGAATCAGACCAATAACAAAAAACTGCAAACCAGGTAGTTTGCAGTTTTTTCATATCGGAATAAATATCTTACTTGATCTTGGTTTCACGAAATTCAACATGCTTTTTCGCAATCGGATCATATTTGCGCTTTGTCATTTTTTCGGTCATTGTACGGCTGTTCTTCCTGGTAACATAGAAGAAGCCGGTATCTGCCGTTGACAAAAGCTTGATTTTTATTGTCGTAGCTTTAGCCATAGTTTTTCATATCCCGTCTTTATGATATAACAGCGCCCCGTGACCAGAGCGGCCGAAAGGGAATTTGAGCATGACAGTACGGATTAGCAGGAAAAAGTCAAGAGCGGAATAGCTTCAGCATCAGCCGGGACACAACCAAAACAACATATAACCCGAAAAAAGCCGCTATTGAGGCTGAAAATCCCAAAGTGGGAAGCAGATCCATGGCATGACCGATGATTGCAGGGCCGACGAGCATGCCAATTCCGTAACAGAAAATAAAGGCCGAATTGGCAGCTGCAAGCTCGTGTCCCTTGAGACGTGAACCAAGCTGTGCAAGTCCAATGGTGTAAAGCCCTGCGGATACGCCGCCCAGTATAAAGAGATCGCCTTTCAGCAAAAACTGGTTTTCAATGATGAAAGGCACACTCAGTGCGCCGGCAAGGCCGATAATGGCACAACTGGCCAGCGCATAATGGCGGTCGCGGATATGGTCGCTTATCACGCTGATCGGTACCAGCAGAAGTACGCTGCCAAGCGCCAGAAGTGTCATGAATTGTCCTGCCTGCATTTCTGAATATCCCGCATTCAGGCTGAAAGGCGTAATAAGCGTGATTGCTCCCATCTGAATTGCACCAAATACAAAAACCGCCATCATTGATGTCGGTACTTTAAAAACGTGATGCAGGAAGGGCAGATGCGTGCCATCCCTGAATTGCGGGCTCAGCTTCCAGGCTGCGATGATGGGGATGCTGGCCAAAGCCGTGATGGCGCAGCCGATGCCGAATGGTAAAAACCCGTTACTGCCGACAACAGAAAAAAATATGGGGCCTATGGCAAAACCAAGGCCCAGTGTTGTTGCATAAATTGCCAGAACAAACCCGCGTTTTTCTGGCGGAGCTGAACTGTTGACCCAGAATTCGGAGAGGATAAACATGATTGTCATGGCAAAGTGCAGTGTGAAACGCAGGACAAACCATATCCATAATTCCTGAAAGTAGTAAAAGCCCAGAAAGCTCAGGCTGCCGGCGATCAACATGGCAAGAATGGGCCTGACAACACCGAAGTGAAGCGCGATACGAGAGGTGCAGATTGCAGCAATAATAGTTGCCATACCGCCAACCGTTCCGTTATAGCCGATAATCCTGCTGGATATACCATGGGTGGCCATCATGGCCGAGATAAGCGGGGCGCCAAAGCCGATTGCTGTGCCGACCGTGCCAATGGTCGCTGTTGTGGCAAAAATGGCACGCCAGCTTTGTATTTCAGTTAGAGAACGCATGATATTGGAATTGGGCATGAACTTTTCATCATCTTTTGAATTGACCTGGCCCGTATCAGCCGCAACAGATCATAACAGGTATTGGTTGCTTTAAAACGAATTCGAAAAAGTGAGAACTGACTTTCATATCAATGTGTAGTAAAACAGGACGCAGGGCAATTTTAAAAAGTTAAAGCCGGTTTGCAAGTATAGCAGATAATTCTTGAATTCCGGCGGGTTATCAGTGGGAAAGCATGGCGCCCGTTTTCAGAAGAAGGTTCACAATCAGCCACAATGGTATGATGGCCGGCAGGGTAAATCAAGTGCATCAAGGTAACAGGGGTAGCGTGGCTGCCTGTATGCCGTTCACCCGGCAGGCAGACGTCATTGTTCATTGACAGAAATCCGAACATTCGAATCCGGGCCAATGCTGTAAAGCCCTTTATGTTCAGGAAAGGGAAGGGTGTTAAAGACACCACCTCCCGGGTTGGCTCCGGTAATCGGGCAAAGACCGGCCCGTATAGAACCGGCAGACGATTTTGTTTTTACACCACGCAGGCGGCACTTTTATTATAAATCCATGACATAACTCCAAAATCATTTCGGAAAAAAGATATTCAGATCGATTTCAGGAGTGGCCCCGGGCATTTTGTTATTGGCTCAGGTTCGATGCGGTTTGATGGAAAGCTCTATCGTTTAAACAAGAATATTTTACCGCAGAAAACACAGCCGGTGCCGTTTTGTTTGACTCAAAAGCATAGGTCACAGCAAAAACAGACCAGTCGTGCAGTTCGTCAATATTTTATCATTTAATAAAGAGGTAGCAGGTTTTGTAACTGAAGGCGGGTGCAACAATGCCCTTTTTGCCTGTGCTGTTTCATGCGCTCATGAAGCTCCTGGTACAGATGCTCTTTTTGATGATGTGCGTCAGTGGGTAAATGACCATTGCGAAAATTTTGAAACGGTGACGGATAGTGAAATACAAAAACCTGGACTGTCCGGGGGTACCGATGCGCAGGCACGCTTGCCGGTAAGGGGCATAGTTGTTCTGGAGTTTCGCATGCTGCGTTTGATCTGTGTGCGTCAAAGTTTGGCAACAAGGCAGGCAGCGCTTTTATGCTATATTATATTTGCTAAAAAATCATGGTCATTTAGACCGGCATTTTGCCATTTCGGCACCGGCGCTTGCCCAGGACGGCTGTTTTGGGTTCAGTAAATCTTCAATCGAGCGCTATCGCCAGTCTTTGCCGGATATTGGGGTGATCAGGCGATTGCGCAAAGGCGCACATATGCAGCAGCCTGATCTTTATGTTTTGATGCCCTTGAACCGGGTCAAGCCTGTTAATTAAAGAAATGAGGGGGTGTATTCTTGTATTGTCACCACGCATGGGGTGCAAAATGGGAAATTAAAGGCAGCGACAGGTTTGCCTCCTGGCTTTTTGCCTTGATATAAAGATTTATGAGTGCCGAATAGCGAGTCAGGAAAAGAGCCAGCATCGATGAATCCGGTTGAAATTGAGCAAGCTGTAACTGCGTTGGCTGATGCGCCTTTTGATGCCTCAGAATTTCCTTATATGTTTCTGGAGGCTTTTGGTAACAAGGAAACCACCATTAAAAAGCTGAAAAGCGGCACAACAAACGCTTCTGATGTTGAAAATGGTGTTTTACAGCGTAATAATATCCATATTGCTACAGCTCCGGCAGGCGATGTGGATAAGGCGTTTAAAGCTCTGCGTGAAAGCCCGAAAACAGCAAGCGCAAAAGCAAAATTTATTCTTGCTACAGATGGTGAAACTTTTGCCGCGGAAGAGTTGGCTTCCGGTCAGGTAAAGTCGGGAACATTTAATCAATTATCAGACAGTTTCGGTTTTTTTCTGTCATTGGCAGGTATTGCTGCCGTTCAGGAAATCAGGAATAATCCGTTTGATATAAAGGCAACAAGCCGCCTTAACCGGTTATACATCGAGCTGCTCAAGGAAAATCCTGAGTGGGGCACTGAGGAAAAGCGCCATGATCTCAACCGGTTCATGACCCGGTTGATATTCTGCTTTTTTGCAGAGGATACCGGCATTTTCCGTAATAATCTGTTTACGGCAACAGTTGATCAGATGACCGATAAATCACGGGAAAATGCGCATGAAATTATTGCTGCACTTTTCCGAACTATGGATATCAAGCCGGATGAGCGCAAGGCAGCCATACTTCCGCGCTGGGCTGATGCTTTCCCCTATGTCAATGGCAGTCTTTTTGCCGGGGCCAATGAGGTGCCGCATTTCAGCAAGATTGCCCGCTCCTATCTTATGCGGGTGGGAGAACTCGACTGGAAAGAAATCAATCCCGATATTTTCGGCTCCATGATTCAGGCTGTGGCGGATGAGGATGAACGCGCCGATCTCGGCATGCACTACACCAGTGTGCCCAATATTTTGAAAGTGCTTAATCCGCTGTTTCTGGATGAATTAAATGAACAGTTGGAAAAGGCAGGTGACAACCGCCGTAAACTGATGAATCTGCGCCGCCGCCTGTCCCGAATCCGCGTGTTTGACCCCGCCTGTGGTTCCGGCAATTTTCTGGTTATCGCCTATATCAAACTGCGCGAAATTGAATTTCAGATTTGCAACCGGCTGAATGTGGATGAGGAGGGGCGGCAAAGCCGGATAAAACTTTCCGGTTTCTATGGGCTGGAGATAAAGGATTTTGCCGTGGAAGTGGCGCGTCTCTCGCTGCTAATTGCCGAATATCAGTGTGATGTGCGTTTTATCAATCAGAAAACAGCATATCAACTGATGCTGCCTTTGCGCGAAACAGGAAAGATCAAACGCGCTAATGCCTTGCAAGAGGATTGGCTCTCCTTTTGTCCGCCGGTGAAGCCTTATGATAAAGACCGCGAAGACCTGTTTGATATGGCGGCAGAAGAAGCGGAACTGGATGAGGAAGCAGGCGAAACTTATATCTGTGGCAATCCGCCTTATATGGGCAGCACCTGGCAATCAGCAGAACAAAAAGCCGATATGAAGGCGATATTTAATAAACGCGCCAAAAACTGGAAGTCGCTTGATTATGTTGCAGGCTGGTTTATGAAGGCCGCAGATTATGCACAGGTAACAGAAACAACCAGTGCCTTTGTTTCCACCAACTCCATTTGTCAGGGCCAGCAGGTGCCGATTTTATGGCCGGTGATTTTTGCTGCTGACCGCGAAATTGCTTTTGCCTGTACATCATTCAAATGGTCAAATCTGGCTTCTCACAAGGCTGGTGTGACAGTTGTTATTGTTGGCCTGGCACAAAAAGGAAAAAAAGCTCCTGTGCTTTTTGAAAATGATCAGGACGGCAGCCCGATTGTACGGCAGGCGTCACATATCAATGCTTATTTGGTTCCTGACATAGATATTATTGTGAAGAAGAAAACAAAGCCATTTAATGAATTAGCTTTAATGGTTTTTGGTAATAAATCTGTTGATGGTGGTAATCTTCATTTAACCGGACAAGAGTTGGATGAATTGAATCTTCCAGGAGAAGTAAAAGATAAAATTATTAAAAAATTTGTTGGTTCAGAAGAATTTATTAGAGGGAAAGAAAAGTATTGCCTTTGGATTTTGGATGAAATGCTCGCAGAGGCAGAAGAAAATAAAGAAATTAAACGAAGAATAGATGCTGTTTATACAGTACGTATTGATAGCAGGGATATTGGTGCCAACAAAATGGCTGATAGTTCCCACCAATTCAGGGAAATGAACATTGCTCAACAACATAGTATTGTTGTTCCACGCGTGAGTTCAGAAAATCGACCTTATCTTCCAGTTGGTCTTGTAGGAAATGATGTTGTTATCGGCGATAGGAACTTTGCTCTTTATGATGCACCCTTGTGGAATATGGCACTAATTGCATCGCGTCTTCATCTGGTCTGGATTGGAACTGTTTGTGTGCGAATGCGGACGGATTTTTCCTATTCCAATACTTTAGGCTGGAATACCTTTCCTGTGCCGACTTTGACTGGAAAAAACAAGGCAGATCTCACCCGCGCAGCAGAAAATATTCTGCTGGCGCGGGAGGCACATTTTCCTGCCACGATTGCCGATCTTTATGTGCCTGATGCCATGCCGGAGGATTTGCGCGCTGCCCATGAACGTAATGATGAAATTCTTGAACGTATCTATATTGGCAGGCGCTTTAAAAATGATACGGAACGGCTGGAAAAATTGTTCGAGCTCTATACTAAAATGACAGCGAAAAAAGGCATGGCGTAATGACAGGCAAAGTGTGTGTTCCGGCGGTGCAACTCACGATGGCACAAAGTGGCGCTTCCAGGAAGGCGAATGAACTTGGCATGCGCCCCATGCAGGAGCGCGCTTATGAAATGCGCGGTGAGCAATATTTGCTTGTTAAATCACCGCCTGCTTCTGGCAAATCACGTGCGCTGATGTTTATTGCACTCGACAAGCTGAAAAATCAGGGCGTGAAGAAGGCAATTATTTGTGTGCCGGAACGTTCAATCGGCGGCTCCTTCTCTGATCAGTTGTTATCAAAATACGGTTTCTTTGCCGATTGGACTGTTCAACCACGCTGGAACCTGTGCAATGCACCGGGTAATAATGATAAATCCAAAGTGAAGGCTGTAGAGGCTTTTCTGACAGGTGACGATAACATTCTTGTCTGCACCCATGCGACATTTCGCTTTGCCTTTGATGAACTGGGGGTAGAAGCTTTTGATGATTGCATGATTGCTGTTGATGAATTTCATCACGTTTCAGCCGATAGCATGAATAACCGGCTGGGCAAGCAGCTGGGCGAGCTGACAGGGCGTGATAAAGCGCATATTGTTGCCATGACCGGCTCCTATTTTCGTGGGGACAGTGTGCCGGTGCTTTCACCGGAGGATGAACAGAAGTTTGTTTCTGTCACTTATACCTATTATGAGCAGCTCAATGGTTATGAATATTTGAAAGAGCTGCAACTGGGCTATTATTTTTACAATGGCCGCTATCTTGATGCGATTATGGAAGTTCTCAATCCTGATGAAAAGACTATAATCCATATTCCCAATGTTAATGCACGTGAAAGTACAAAAGACAAGCATAAGGAAGTCGAGGAAATTCTGGAGGGACTGGGTAGCTGGCAAGGTGTTGATCCGCACACCGGTTTTCAACTGATCAGGCCAGCCAATGGACGTGTGCTTAAAGTTGCTGATCTGGTTGATGATGTTCCGGAAAAGCGTGATCGTGTCATTGCCAGCCTGAAAGATTCCGGACATGCCGGTAACCGTGATCATGTTGATGTGATCATCGCATTGGGCATGGCCAAGGAAGGTTTTGACTGGATCTGGTGTGAACATGCTTTAACTGTTGGCTATCGTTCAAGTCTCACTGAAATTGTACAGATCATTGGCCGTGCCACACGTGATGCGCCCGGTAAAACAAAAACGCGTTTCACTAATCTTGTTGCGGAGCCGGATGCTTCTGATGAAAAGGTGAAGGATGCCGTTAATGATACCCTTAAAGCGATTGCAGCAAGCCTTTTGATGGAACAGGTTCTGGCGCCACGTTTTAATTTTACGCCCAAAGCCAAAGGCCCATTGCAAGATTTTGATTATGGTTCTGACGGTTATGATTACAATAAACCGAATGCCGGTTTTAATGAAGATACAGGACAATTCCATATTGAACTTAATGGCTTGATGGAGCCAAAAAGCAAGGAAGCAGTAGAGGTTATTGAAAAAGACCTGAATGAACTTGTCGCCGATTTTGTCGGGGAACCGAAACTTCTTGGTCATGGTCTTTTCAATCAGGAAATGCTGCCTGAGCAATTGACCATCGAGGCTATGGGAAAGATTGTCAGAGGTCGTTACCCGCATATGGATACGGAAGATCAGGAGGCTGTTCGCCAGCATGCCATTGCGGCATTAAGTATTTTACAGCAGGCAAAAGCAAAATCTTCTTCTGGTGAAGGTGGAGACAGGTTTTCTGCCAACACAGCTTTGATAGATGGGATACGCAAATTTGCTTTGGATGTCAGAAATCTTGATGTGGATATGATTGATCGCATCAATCCATTCGGAGAAGCCTACTCAATCTTGTCAAAAGCCCTAAATGAAAATACGCTTAAACGGCTGGAAGAAATTATTGTTGCCCGTAAAATCAGCATGAGTCTTGAAGAAGCACGTGGATTGGCAAAGCGTGCGTTGTTGTTCAAGCAACAGCGCGGCCGCCTGCCCGGTCTGACAGCACAGGATGCATGGGAAAGGCGCATGGCTGAAGGGGTTGCGTGGCTGGCGCGTAATGCAGAAAGAAACAATAATGGATGAGCTTTCCGATCTTGAATTGCTGGAAGCACTGGGCGTTAAACCGGAACAGAAAAAAAAGCACACTTTAAGTGCTGCACAAGAGCGCGTGATTGCCGGTTTTGAAGATATTGTCAGATTTTTTGAGGAACATAACCGGTTACCACAGCATGGCGAAGACCGTGATATTTTTGAGCGGCTTTATGCTGTGCGCCTTGATCAGGTGCGCAAAAATGAAGAATGGATGAGTCTGTTAAGCGGTTTTGATGAATATAATCTGCTTGATAACACTGATAATCCAGTTCTGGAAGCTCCTGATCTTGATGACGATACGTTGCTGGATGCGCTGGGGGTAGAAACCCTTGATGAGAATAGCCTTGAAAATCTGCGTCATGTCAGACCGCGGGCCGAAATACGCAACATGCCGGATGTGATAGCCAGCCGGAAGGTGTGTGAAGATTTTGGAAAATTCAAACCGTTGTTTGAGGCTTTGCGTAATGATCTGGCGAATAGCATAAGGATAACAAAACGGTTTGGCAAAAATGCTGAAATCAAATGCGGGGAGTTTTTTATTCTCAATGGGCAGATGGTTTATGTTGATAACATTGGTGAACCAATAAAGGCGCCCAATGGTGATAATGATGCGCGGCTGCGTGTTGTTTATGACAATGGTACCGAAAGTGATATTCTTTTACGTTCATTACAAAGGGCGCTCTATAAAGATGATCATGGACGGCGTATAACTGAACCCGCTTCAGGGCCGCTTTTTGATTATGAATTGGACGCAGACGATCTTGCCAGCGGTACTCTTTATGTATTGCGCTCTGATAATCCGCTTCCGTACATTGTTGATCACCGGGATATTATACACAAGATCGGTGTGACAGGAGGAGACGTCAAGAAGCGGATTGCCAACGCTCGATTTGATCCGACATATCTGATGGCTGATGTTGAAGTTATTACCACTTATCAGCTTTATAATATCCACCGCACCAGGCTGGAAAAACTGTTGCATAAAATTTTTGCCAAAGTGCAGTTTGATATTACTATTCCTGATCGCTTCGGTAATCCTGTACGTCCTGAAGAGTGGTTTCTTGTACCATTGCCTGTAATTGATGAAGTAGTGAGCAAAATTAAGGACGGAACGATCACGCATTATCAATATGACCCTGAATATTCTCAATTGAAGAAAATTGCATAATAAGATCCATATATTACTTTATCCCGGTATTTTTTAATATCGTTATCACTGCTTGAAAAAATTAAAATTTTCACATTATTTCAGTAAAATATTATTGTACTTTATCAAAGTTACCTGTCGCTTGTGTTATATTAAAGACAGTCTTGGTTTCTTATATGAAAAGTTTTTGTAATTACGAACTTATGGTAAATTACGGGTGGCTGTAGATCAGGAAATAGATGGCGCTGCGGCGCCAAAACGATTTGTGAGACCAGCTTGCGGATTGATCTTCGTTATATGTGAAAAAAAGATTTAATCACACCACATGGAAGAGGAACGTCGTCATGATCTTGTGGAGGAGAGAAAACCGGCTGAATCGTATGTCATACTTATTATCATTGTTTGGAACTCATTTATAAAGCACGTCTGGCGGGTGGAGAGTGGATTGAGGTTAATGAGCATATCCCTATAGAGCGTCTTGAACAGTCATATGGAGGAAGGGACTTTATTTTCATTGTCTGTCTTTTCAAAGACGCTGTGTGGTTCTTTATGGTGATGTATATTTCAGATGCAGGAAATGTCAGAATTTAGCTTATATGCCACAGAATGAAGATAGAGATTATCAAGGCTTCATTCGAAATTAGCCAGGCTTAAAAAGAAATTGGGTAGACAGGGCGGTTATGCTGATCCATTCCCATCCAAACCAAAAGGTATGCACTGGAACACTTGCCAGCGCTTATGTGGTGAATACATAGCACTTGAAAGTGACTTAACCGACTCTTTTACAGGCATTATGAAAAAATATCTGAGTTAATGATTATGCCGTCGAGACGAATTTCCTGCGATTTGCTTACTATGTGCTTATTAAAGCAGAAGGCTAGAAAATAAAAATTCTCTAAACATTTGATTTTTTTGGTGAGCGCGCAGGGGTTCGAACCCTGGACCTACTGATTAAAAGTTAGATTTTCTATAGTTTATTCAATACGAGAAAACACGAACTTATACGATGAAAAAATTTTAATATATTGATTTTAAAAGAAAAATATTTGAATTTCGTGTGCTTTCGTATTTTGACCTATTTGACTTTAACTGTCGTTTGGTTATCATTTCCCCAACTAAACCCCAGCTAAAAATCAGATGTGAGGGGAGGGGGCTTCATCGATTATGAAAAACCTCAAATTGGATATTACAGAAAAGGCAATCTCCCCATTACCTTTTGCGGAAAAAGGAAATTATGTTGTTCGCGATATACAACTTAAAGGCTTTACCGTCATTATCGGTAAGAGAACCAAAACCTATGTCGCGCAAGGGGAATATTGGCGAAATAATCAGCGACAATTTGCATTAAAAACAAAGATAGGTGAGTTCGGAGCCATTACCGTACGCGATGCAAGAACTCAAGCAAAAGAAATTCTGGCCCTTATCGCCAAGGGACAGAACCCGGGAGAGGAAAAGGCGGAAGAAACAGCCGTATCGGTTACTCTTATGCAGGCGTGGAACCGTTATAAGGAAGCATATCTGGAACGAAAAGGACGGAGTGCTAAAACTGTTAAGGAATACCGTGACCACGTAGAAAGGCTCTTTAATGATTGGCATGACAAGCCGCTCGCTGAGTTGAGTAATGATCCGGTACTTGTTGCTAAAAAGCACGATAGCCTCACCAAACATAATGGCCCTTATATGGCTAATTCCGCGATGCGGACACTTCGGGCAATCTATAATCATGCACGGAAAACCAGCCGCGATTTACCTCGAGATAATCCGGTTGATGCAGTTGATTGGAATAATGAAGAACGCCGGAACACTGGTATGGCTGATGACCAGTTACTGAACTGGTTGATGGAACTCTATAAGCTTGATAATCCGTTGCGTAGAGAGATGCACTTGTTCATCCTGTTATCTGGCTCTCGTCCGACTGCAATCAAAAGTGCCAGGATTGAAAATATTGATTTTTGCAAGCGAACTTTGCATATCCCAAATCCGAAAGGCGGTGAAAAGAAAGCTTTTGACATTCCATTATCACGCGAAATGATCCGTTCTCTTATCCGCACTATTCGGTTGGCACGAATTGCCAATGGTGACGATTACCCTGAATGGCTTTATCCCGCAGATAGCGAATCCGGTCACATTACTGAACATAAAGAGGATCGAAAGATCCTATCAAAATGGGGAAATGAATTGCGCCAAACATATCGTAACTTGGGTGTTGTTGCCGGCGTAGATCACTTGAACATGCATTTGCTCATGAACCACTCGCTGCCTGGTGTTAATGCCGGTTATATTACACGCAGCCAATTAACAGGCACAACATTGCGAAAGGCACAACAATCCATTTCAGATGTTGTAATGCTTGAAGCCAGAAAAGATAAAACAGGTTCACTCATAGAGTGGTTATGGTCCAGAGAAATCCAACTAACAGCAAAAGAGAAAATAAAGAGTTAGAGACTGGTTTTGTTTCTTTGTGACGGGTTGAGAGCTGAAAGAGAGGTTTTCAGCGCCTGTCACAAGGAGACTGAATATGAACCATATTGAAATTATCTCCCAACAGAAAACAGATTTTTCGCAGGGCTATCGCGTTGATGTCAGCCGCGGTGAAAACATACGGCGTGTATCATCGGAATGGTTTAACCGCCCCGATGATGAACGTTTTTTATCGCTTGATGAACTGCATGCAAGCGTAAAACGCCGTTCTGAACGCAGTGAAACCCGTATTATTAACAGCCGGGATATTACGGTGGAAGCAAGCCGCGATAACAGCGAAAGAATGACGCTGGCGATGCCAGGATCAGGGGAGCCTGTGCATCCGACACATTGGAGCTTTGGCCAGTTGGCTTCAATGGTTGGTGCGCCGGCAAATTATATGCGGCAATTGCCTGCCTCCATTGCTGCAATTAACCTGCAATATGGATTGGTTTCAAATCGTACAGAGAAACTCAAAACACTCGAATATGAAGATGGCAGGACAGAATTGCGCGCTGTTACAGGGCCGGATTATGGCCGTATCCATGATTATGAACTGGTTGAGGCTGTGCAACGTATTGCCGGCAACGGAATAGGTGACACGAGATGGAAAGTTCCCGGTGTTCTGGACTGGTCAACCAGCGTTTATAATCCGGGTGTGGACATTACCAAAGATACGACAACACTATATGCCTCTGACCGCGATGTGTTCCTGTTTCTGGTTGATGATATGAATCCGATAGAAGCAGGACGGTTATCAGATGGTTCGCCTGATCTGTATTTTCGCGGGTTTTATTGCTGGAACTCGGAGGTTGGCGCAAAAACGCTTGGTATTGCCTCATTTTATCTGCGTGCCGTTTGCCAGAACCGAAATCTGTGGGGTGTGGAGGATTTTCAGGAAATCAAAATCCGGCACTCAAAATTTGCCGCTTCTCGTTTTACATATGAGGCGGCACCAGCTTTAGCCCGGTTTGCTAATTCATGGGCTGTCCCTTTTATCAATGGCATCAAGGCGGCAAGAGACCGTATTGTGGCGAAAAATGATGATGATCGGACGGAATTTTTACGCAAGTGTGGTTTCTCAAGAACTGAGACAGATCAAATAATAAAGACAGTGCTTTATGCAGAAGGCCGTCCCCCCGCGTCAGTCTTTGACTTTGTTCAGGGCATTACTGCAATGGCGCGAGATAAAAAGCATCAGGATACCCGCCTGATGATGGAGAGCAAGGCCAAAATGCTTCTCGCAAAAGCAGTTTGATAACTACCAATTGCATCTCTAACAGGCCGCGCAAGCGGCCTTTTTACTTGAAACTTTGTAAGTGATTGCGTAACTTTAAGTTAACATAATGTGGTGTTGTTTGGGAGAATGATTCTATATTGGAGAAAAAAAGCTTGGAGACAGCGTTAGCTGTGCTTCGTCGTGATTATTCAAAGCTTGAACCTCGGATTCGTGCACTTACGCATGATATTTGTTGTGAGAGCGATGGAGTTGTTTTGCGTCTTCATTTTCCATCTTTCCGTCAAGGACAGGCAACTATACATGAACTTACGGATGCAATCAGTCGTTATTTAATAAAATTTTCTCTACCCCGTTCTCAGGTTAAAGCACTAGATGATCTATGGGCAGTAGATCAAGAAGAATTTATTGATTGCTATAATGAATTAGATCTAAAAGCACGAGAGCTTTTCAGAAAAGCAAATGAGGCTACTAATCGGAATGGTGAAGCTGGGGAGTTACTTCTTTATCTTTTGACTGAGTGGATTTTAGATGCTCCTCAGCTTATCGCTAAGATGTCATTGAAGACTAATCGCGACATGCCGGTTCATGGTGCCGATGGAGTGCATGTTCGATATTGCCTTGATACGCAGCGTTTACTGCTTTATTGGGGAGAGGCTAAATTTTATTCTAATATTTCACAAGCACTTTCTGCCGCTGTAAAATCAATTATAGAGATTTTAAATCCGGAAAAAATGAAGCATGAAATTGATCTTGTGCAGAGAAATATAGATTTTTCTGGCTTAGACGATCAAGTAAAACAAATTTTGCTGCGATACTTAGACCCATATGAGGAAAATTATAATGAACGGCATGATGTTATCACATGTCTCATAGGTTTTGATTTTGAAGCATTTCAAGCTATCACCCCAACTGAAGCAAATAATGCAGAAGAAAAATTTTCTGAACTGGCTAAAAAAAAATTAAAAGAAATTGTGCCATTATTGGCTAAAAAACTTGCAGATAATAAATTGAATAGCGTACCGATTGAAATATTCTTTTTTCCTGTTCCTTCAGTACAAACATTCCGTGATTTATTCCAAGAAAAGATTGGATGGAGGAGGTAATGCAAGAGCTCGCGGAAAAAGTTTGGACAAATCCAGTTTTCCAGAAAGCTATGCAGAATGTTCATTTAGCTTGGCTTCAAACTGAGCTTGGAACTGAAACAAATGAAGTTAGCCCTGATGATGCTGATAAATTAATGCGTGCAGCAGCCATTCTATCGTGTTCTGTCAATCAAGAGCATCGTAAGGCTGCTTTTCGTATTGCCACTTGTGCTTATGAACTTTTTGGTACGCAATCATTACCTATGGATCAAGCTCTTAGAGTTGTTTTAGCCCGTCTTGGGAATTTTCCTTCGTTTTCCACACGAAAGGAGGTGGAAACAGCAGGAAAGATGTTACCGCTTGCCTTGGCAACAGAGGAAGCATTTTCATTGGCAGAACGAAAAGTTACATTTAATCGTCGAGATCTGTCTCTTACTAATTTTCAGCATGAATTATGGATAAGCCTCGTTGAAAAAAAGCGGGTAGCGCTGGCTGCTCCAACATCGGCGGGTAAATCATTTGTTCTTCAAAATTATCTTTCCTTAGTCTTTAGTGAACCAGCAGATAAATCAGTAATTTACATAGTTCCTACTCGAGCTCTTATTACGCAAGTTGCAGAAGATATAGAAGAACAATTTACGAATTTTGAAGGACAACAACCTGATATTATTACCATGCCTGTTGAAGCTGAAACAGTTCTGCCTGATCGAGCGATTTATGTAATGACACAAGAACGTGTTCAACTTGGATTAATGGCTCACCCTGAATTTAATGCTCATATTATTATTGCTGATGAAGCTCATGGTATTGCTGATGGATCTCGAGGTATACTACTTCAATGGGTGATTGATGATCTTCTTCAAAGGAATCCTGAAACCCAAATTTTATTTGCCAGTCCAACAATTAAAAATCTAGAAGTGTTCGGACGTCTTTTTGGCTTAAAAGATGTAATTAGGCTAGCTTCAACAGAACCTACCGTTGGTCAAAATTTTCTTATTGTTGAAATTACAGTAGCGACCAAAGGAAAGATAAGCATCCATACTGTAGGTGATGGGCACCAAATTCCTAATAAAATTACTACTATTGTTATAGGTCAAACTATTGCCTCACGGATAGATAAACTCGTGCATATTTCAGCTATAATAGGAAAAGATCAATCAAATATCATTTATGCTAACGGTGCTGGTGATGCCGAGAAAATTGCGCTTCAGTTGTCTGATTTATTTTCTGATCGGGAACCGACTATTGAGCAGCTGGAACTTGCTGACTTAGCAAAAGAGGTAGTCCACCCAAATTATGTATTAACCGAGTGCATAAAAAGAGGGATTGCATTCCATTATTCTAATATCCCTGCTCAACTGAGACAAGCGATTGAAGATGCAGTTTCCGCCGGTCATATTAACTATTTGGTATGTACGAGTACTTTACTTCAAGGCGTTAATTTGCCCGTTAAAAATATTTTCATGTGCATGCCCGAAAAGGGACAACATAAGCCACTGGAATCAAGTGATTTTTGGAATCTCTCGGGCAGGGCCGGGCGACTCAGGCGAGAATTTCAGGGCAACATTTTTTTAATTGATTATAACAACTGGAAAAAGAAGCCCTTGGATGGCCCAAAAGACGAATCTATTGTCCCGGCCATAGAAAATAGTGTTCAAGGGAATAGCACTCAGTTGATTAATATCATTACAGACACAAATCCTGTTAAAGCAAATGAGGAAAAAATTCTTGAGCTTGAAACAGCATTTGTTCGTTTGTTTTCTGATCTTAAACAAGGAAAATTATTAACGACACTTAATCGCTTGGGGATAGCTGAAGATACAGAAGAATTTTATGTTTTGTCTTCAGCACTTAATATCGCGAATGATAAAGTTATCCTTCCAGAAGAAATTATAAGAAAAACTCCAAATGTTTCCGCATATAAACAGCAGAAAATATTTGAATATTTTAAAAGCAAAATTGCGAAAGAATGGACATCTGCTAAAGCCCTCATCCCTCTACATCCTCGAGAGGGGAATGCCTATCAATCATATGTTGAGATTTTTAAATTATGTCATGAATTCATTCTTGAAAGGGATGTATCTAAAAACGGTTCCTATAAATTTTATGCACTTCTTGCATTATGGTGGATGCAGGGAAAGCCATTGCCATTTATTATTTCAAATCAGATTGAGAAAAATCCTAAAAAAAACCAACGAGCTATTATTCGAGAAACACTTGAAGATATCGAAAAGCTAATTCGTTTTCAGGCTGTGCGTTTTTTTGGCTGTTACAATACCTTATTGGCTCATGCACTTGAGAATGCTGGACTAGTTGATTTTGTCTCAAGCATCCCCGCATTGCCAATGTACCTTGAGGTTGGTGCTTCTGATAAAACCATGATCAGTTTTATTTCTCTTGGCCTTTCGCGGGTTACAGCTATGAAATTAAATGATCAATCGGTACGTAAGGATTTAGATATGCGGGGTGCGCTTGATTGGTTAAAGTCACGTCCTCTTAATATGTTAGACCTTTCACCACTTCTGTTGGCTGAGGTAAGAAAGATCATCAGCGAAAATCTTTTGTGAGTCAGAATGGGCAATACCAAAGGTTTTGCCAAGAGTTGAGAGTGTTTTTGTCTTTTGTGAAGGTTTGATGATCGGGAGAGAGGCTTCCGGCAGCCTTCTTTACAGGAGCAAAAGCAATGAGCAAACACAGGAAAAAATCTCGGCAGGTACAGGTTCAGCAGATCAACGGTTTCGCCGAGGTACAGAATATTGCCCTGGACAAGCTTGTCCGCAGCGAAAAAAATGTTCGCAACACGAATTCGTACGAATTTGCAGAAGAACTCAGTCAGGATATTCTCCGCCGCGGTTTGTTGCAGCCATTGCTTGTCGAATTGCAGACAGGCGATGATCAGGAGGCGACTGGCTGTTACGAGGTTATTGCTGGCGGTCGCAGGCTGAGGGCATTGCAGGTTTTGCTGGAAAAGAAACTGGTTTCCACCGATCTGCCTGTACCTTGCATTATCCGTGATGCCTCGACCGGTATTCTGGCCGAGGATGATTCATTTGCTGAAAACGTCCAGCGTGTATCATTGCATCCTGTTGACCAGTTTCATGCGTTTATGGCGATGAAAGAAAAAGGTATGAGCGAGGCAGAAATTGCCGCGGCTTATTTTGTCTCTGAACTTGTTGTCAAACAGCGTATCCGGCTGGCACAGGCCGCACCGGAAATTCTTGCTGAATATCGGGAAGACAGACTGACGCTGGATCAGGTTATCGCCTTTACAGTCAATGCTGATCATTCACGTCAGCTTGCAGCGTTGGAATATATTAATACGGCACCGTATTCTTACCTGCGTATACCGGAGAAAATCCGTGATATGCTGACGGAAACAAAGATCAAAATATCTGATGCGCGTGCGCGATTTGTCGGGGAGGAAAATTATAAAGCCTCTGGCGGAAGCATCTCACCACAGATCTGTTTGGTGATGAAAGTGACACATATTTTGATGATCCCGCTCTGCTTGACCGCCTTGTTGCGGAAAAGCTTGAGGTGGAAGCGGAAAAAATCAGGGCTGAGGGTTGGAAATGGGTTGTTCCCCTTTATGAGCGCTATAACCCGCATCGCAATGAATTACGCCGGCTTGTCGGTACATTTACTGAATTAAGCATGGAAGAACAGGCGGCGTATCAGAAAATTCACAGTGAGCGGGATCATGTTCAGGATGAATATGATGAACTGGAAGACTGGGACGAAGAACTGGAGAAACGCTTCGACAGGCTTAATGAAAAACTGCTTGCTTATGAGCAGCGCGAACCGGTTTATTCCAGTGAAGACAAGCAGAAGGCTGGTGCATTTATCTATATTGATACGAATGGCACTTTGAAAATTGACTGCGGTTACATTGCGGCTGAAGATGAAGAAGCTCTGATTGAAACTGAAAGCGCAGACGGCAACTATCAGATTGCGAAAGAAGTGATGGATGGCCATGTTATCAGTGAAGAAACCAGCAAGCCGGATGAAGATTTTTCTGACAAGCTGATTACCAGTCTGACCCGGCATCACACGCAGGCTGTGCGTAACAAACTCGCTCAACACCCGGATATTGCCCTGACCTTGCTGCTGTGCCGTCTGGTGAGGAGCATACATTCAGCTTATGGCACATCAAATCTGGATCATGTGTTGCAGATTGCACTCAGCGATAATGCCCTGGGATATGAAATTGAGGATTTGAAAACAGCTCCTTACGGACAGAAAATTGATGAGCGTTATGGCGAATGGAAAGACAGGTTGCAGGGACTTGATGATAAACAGCTTTGGAACACAATCCACGGCTGGGCGGATGATGAACGCCTCGCGCTGCTGGCGCATTGTGTCTCATTTGGTGTCAATCTGGTTGAAGGAAAGGTTATGGCAGCGGCCAATACTCAAAAGCGGCAGCAGCAGAAAAACATTCTTGTCAATGCTCTCCAGCTTGACATGCGTGAGGAAGGCTGGATTCCGCAAGCCGACAATTTTACTTCGGCAAGCTGAAGAAAAGCCAGATCCTCGATATTGTGGCTGAACAGAAAGATGCCTCAACTGCACGCGCTATCAGCAACTTTAAAAAAGATGCGATTGGCGCGTGAGGCTGAATGTATTGTCAGTAAGACGGACTGGCTGCCGGCAATTCTCTGCATTGAGAATTATAATGTAATGGATATCCCTGTTCTTTCCGAAACGGATGCAGTTGCAGAAACCGCAATGCTGGAAGCAGCCGAATAATTCATATGATGTAATCCAATTATTATCACCCTCATACCACTCAAGGGCAGCCATCTGGCTGCCCTTTTTGCATTTCTGGAAAGGAAATCTCATGCCCAGGATTGCCAGAGAGGGAGAGCGTTTTGAGGGATGGTTGGCTGATGGGGGAATTGAAAGTCTGTTTCGCCCCAACCCAGCAGCAAACATTCCCGAAGGAGATTATCATGGGACTTGATATGTATGCTTACACGACCTCAAAAACGCCATCCAAGCCTTTTGGCTTCCCAAAAGATACAACCACAGAAGAAATCCATTATTGGCGTAAACATCCTGACCTGCATGGCTGGATGGAGAATCTGTATAAAAGCAGAGGAGGCTTCAAGGAATTTAACACCGTAACCCTGGTTTTAACAGCAAGCGATCTTGATAGGTTGGAAGAGGATATATGCAATAAAAAGCTTCCGGTAACATCAGGTTTCTTTTTTGGTGCATCAGATGGTGCTGAAAAGGCTGATGATCTTGAATTTATCGCAAAAGCCAAAACCGCAATCGCCGAAGGCAAGACAGTGTTCTATTGGTCATGGTGGTAAGGGCCATGTGTACATATACTTTATTGTGCGAACAGGTTGATTATCATCTGTCAAAGTCCAGCGTTGATAACAACAGAGGTAGAAGTCCGATCCCTTCTGTTGCAGTCAGGCTTATTGGCACAAAAGCCCAGTGGCTGATTAGCGAAAAAATTGCTATCGAAGACGATTTTTATTATGGCCTTGCCGATCTGGGGATCGGGTTTCCTGAAATTGGTGTTTTTTCTCTTAGAGAGATTCATGATATTGCCGATAAAAATCGCTGGATGCTTTCGGTAACGCCCATTTACGAGCAATATGATCTCGATTATTATCTCGAACGCTCCAGACATGCGGGTGTCACTGTAACCAACACATTGAATTGAGGTTTCAGTGACATGGCACACATACAATTATCGGCCCTTGCAGGCCGCCTTGCCAATCAGTCCGAGGCGGTGTGCAGGCGTTATCTTTCAAATGGCAAGCGCAATGGGCGTTATTGGGTTGTCGGTGATGTGCAGAACACACCCGGTCAATCCATGCAGGTTCGTCTTTATCCATCAAATATTCGCCCTGCCGGAAAATGGGTTGATTACGCCACCGGCGAACACGGTGATCTTCTGGATATTATCAAGCTATCTCAAGGACTGACTGACATTAAAGATGTGGTGCGCGAGGCCAGAGAGTTTCTGGCGTTGCCATATTCAACAGAGAAACATGCATACAATACACCTGCATCACGCGATAAAAGCCAGGCTATCCAGCGATTATGGTCAATGAGCCAACTTATCAATGGCACATTGGCCGCTCGTTATCTTCAGTACCGCGGTATTGCATTATCAGGTGCTATACCTGCATTGCGTTTTCATCCACAGTGTTTGTTCAGGTCGGTTCAAAATGCTTCCCTGCGCTTGCCAGCCATGATTGCCGCAGCGACCGATAGCAATGGCAATATAACCGGCCTGCACAGAACGTTTCTTGATGCTTCCGGAATTGGCAAAGCCGCAATCGAACCACAGCGCAAGGCGATGGGAAAGCTTGCCGGCTCTTCCATCCGCTTCGGCACTGGCGGTGCTGTTCAACTTGCAGGCGAAGGCATTGAAACCGTCCTTTCCTTGCGCACTCTCATGCCGAACTTGACAATGCACGCGGCAGGTTCAGCATTTCACCTGCCATCAATTCCTTTTGACCGGTCTTTGCAGCGTCTTTATATTGCTCACGACAACGATGATGCAGGTGCCAAAGCGACTGACAGGCTGATTAACCGCGCGGCGCAAAGCGGTATTGAAGTGATTGTGCTGATGCCGCAACAAAACGATTTTAATGATGATCTGCGTGCATTTGGCGCTGACCATCTCAGAAACCACCTGCGAATTATGCTGCATCCCGCCGACCGGCACTATCTCCTGAAAACCGATTGATGGCTGTCAGGAAGCAGAAACATGCGCGCCATATACAGTTCGCCTCGGTCTGTTTGTTTCATCTTTCCCGTAAGAGGCTGCGTTTTTACGGACTTTACAGAGAAGCATCTGTCACGGACGACCTGTCCGGTCAATGCCTTCAGGCCACCTATTTTCCGCCGGCTTGACGTTCCTTACGCGCTTTCCGAAAACCGGTTCCCACTTTTCGGAAAGCGCTTCAAGCCTTTGCATCGCGAAGCAAAATAGGCGGCCTTCCGGCATCGCGTCCTGCGGATGACCCGCCATGTGCTGCCCGTGACAAACCGATGCCTGTAAAGCCCGCAAAAACGCGGGCCAACAGGAAAGGTTCTTTCAATGCAGAGCGATACAATAACACATGGCACTTCCGCTTTTTCTGCCGCTGGCCGCACCATCACCGAGCTTCAGACCTATGGTTATCGGCCTTTTCAGGATGAGCCTGACTCACGTCCGCTGCCTGAGACGGAACGGCTTGTCGAAGCCGTAGCAGACATCTTTGATGCGCTTGTTGTGACATTTACAGACACGCGCCTTGAACCCGATTTGCAGCCGCTGCTCTGGTCAGCCGTCAATAGCTTCCACACTGCTGTCAATCGTGTTGAGCGTGAGCTGGATAAAAACGAAGCTGCACAGAAAATCAGTCAAAAGGAACAGGATGGTTCGGAAGTTAAATCCGTTGAACTGGAACGCCTGATTGCCGAAGGCCTGTCAATGGTGGAACGCCGCAATGTCATGGAAGTTTTGCGCGACCTTGCATCTGAAGCCTTCGAATATCACACCGGCAGCGTGTGGCTGCCGAAAAGCGGCTCGAAAGTCAACCATCGCAATCTCACTGCTGCGGTCATCGACAGCCGCGACTTTCTGTCTGCCCAGAAACAGCGCAAGCAGCAGATATTCATTCCGGCTGGAACCAAAGCCGCTTTATCCGGCGGTCTGGACTATAATGACCATAATGCAGTCTGGAACGCACTTGACACCATCCACCAGAAATATCCCGACATGGTGCTGATCCACGGCGGCTCACCCAAAGGTGCGGAACACATCGCATCGCTGTGGGCAAAAAACCGCAATGTAACGCAGATTACTTATACACCTGACTGGAATAAAGATCATCGCGCCGCGCCCTTCAGGCGCAATGACCGGATGCTTGATACCATGCCTGCCGGCTGCATCGTTTTTCCCGGCTCCGGTGTGCAGGAGAACTTTGCCGACAAGGCTCGCAAACTGGGCATCAAGGTCTGGAAAATCAGGAGTGATGGCGCGTAAGCGCCATTTTTATTTCTGTTTCGAATTCCACGGATTGATAACATCTAAGCCGGCGGCATCAAACGGTGATATATCACGGGTTGCCACAGAGAGATTATTGGCGCAGGCAATAGCGGCAATATAGCCATCCGCAACACCTATTGCGCGCCCCTGCTTTTTTGCTTTTGCCTTTATCTGCGCATATTTTTCAGCTGCGATTTGATCAAATGACAGAATACGTCCTTCAAATACCGGAAGAATTACTTCTTCCAATTGCTTTTTCAATAACGCCTTACGCTTTCCATCAGCCATAACAGCAATACCAGAATATAGCTCAGCTAATGATATTGTTGAGAGAAACAGGGTCTCAGCGATCTGGTTATCCAGCCATTCTGTAACTTGTATATCCGGTTTAACCTTCAAAGGGTCGGAAATGACATTCGTATCAAGCAAGATCATGGGTCAGAACTCAATTGGGTCAGACGATGTTTTATCCCTCTTCAAAGCCGATTCAAATTTCTGCGATTCTTTAGCAGTCATTCCAACTTTTTTACCAACCTTCTGCAGCAACGTACCTAACTTTAAATGATTTTCAGACTTAACAGAATGTTCCAGAATCTGACGTATTTCTGCTTCTGTACTGCGTCCATGTTGTTTCGCTCGTCTTTTCAGAGCACGATGCGTTTCATCAGAGATATTTCTAACTGTCACAGCAACCATAATCATCCCTTCCAAACGTCCATTCGCTATCAAATTAATATAAATGATAGCAAATTGCAATCTAGTTTAGTTTCAGTTTATGCTGGTTCATAATTATCAACCCGGCTTTGAAAACCACTTTTTCGGCAATAATTTCATAGCCATAACATTGAATTTTGCCATTATTTTCCTGTTCCTAATCATAAATTTAGCTCTTAACCAGCACCTTTCATGCCTTTGTTGCAATGCTGATGAACAGCGTCCGGCAAGCCTGAATGAAGCAAGGATACTGATCATTTTGTATCTGTTCAGGATAGCCATTGTTGTCCCTGATGGTTGTGGGATGTCATAACTTGCCGCAACATCCCGAGGCTGAAGTTTGTTACATGCGCGCCGCGCAGATAGATTAATAGTCTTCAGGCTGCTGGCCAGTATCGCAGGGATTGCATGAGTATCCATCTTTCCAGCTTCCTGTTTACCGGTCGAAAGACAATCCCTTTCAATTTAGCAGCCCTTTTAGACCCGTTCTTTCATCAATGCCAATCCCTTCATACGCGACCGTGTTGCCGCAAACGGCTACCCGCACCACTCGCTATTCAGGGATTTCCCGGCAAGCCAGTGACATTGATTCAATCCGTCTCTTTTCAGGGCTTATCGAAGGAATTGTCCTTCAATCAGCAAACAGGAGACGAAAAAATGACGAACCTTGTAATCCTCAGCGGCAATATTGGCCAGAAGCCTGAAACCCGTGTAACCCGCAATGGCACGACAATTGCGAACTTCTCTCTCGCAACCTCCCGGCCAGTGCTGAGAGACGGCAAAACCGTCAGGGACAACAATGGCTATCAGATCAGAGATACCGAATGGCACCGTATCACCTGCTTCAGCGGTCTGGCTGATATTGTGCATCAGCATTGCAACAAAGGCATGAAGGTACAGGTTCTTGGCCGTATCCACTATAATAAATGGACAGATAATGACGGTATCGAACGCTATGGCTGTGAAATCATTGCTGAAAAGATGGAGTTCCTGAGCCGTACGGATAAGCCGGAACCGGAAAAAACAAAAGCCCAGTCCGCCGGCCTTGATGATGAAGTGCCATTCTGATGAACCGGAACGGTGCCTGCAAAGGCACCGCTTTTTTCTGCTTTGTGTGAGGCAGAAAACTCTTCACTCAGAGCAATTTGTTGGATTCTCATTGTTTTACAAATGCTTAACATTCTAACGGATATTAAGGGCATATAGTGTTTGACGGGGGTACATATGGATATCAATATCACTGACTGGCGGGATCCAGCATCATATAACTATTTGCTTAAACTGTATGCAGATGATCTGGCATGGGAATTTCTGCGGCGCAATGATGATTATCGGCAGGTTTGTAAAAACCCGCACCAAAAGGATGAGGATATAATTGCAAAACTTTGGGGATTGGTTTTTTTTGGCCGATCCATGTTTTTCATCACAGGAACGCCCCGTTTTCTGGCGGGCTGAGGTTGACAGCAGTATTGTGCCGATTATCGCTGCTGACTGTATCAATGTCCCGATGTCAGGCCAGCCTGTAATGCTGCAACGTCATCATATAAACCATGCCCGACGGAAAGGTGATAACTGGTATATAATCCTGGCTGTCGGCAAGCGGCATATCAGGGCTGTCTATCATGGCAGGACTATGTATCTTGACCGGCCGCTGATAATACCCCTGGCAATAGCAGATGATCTTCCTGACAGGCTGACGGGAATTGAACATTTTATGCGTGCAATTTATGGCAGGGTAAAGCAGATCGATGACCGGTTGACTGCACTAAAGAAGCAGCGCCTGATAAGAATGCTCCAGACGATAGATGCACACCGGAACCGTGCCACAACACGGGACATTGCGCGGGCGGTTTTTGGCGAGCGGTTTGTTGTTGACGAGGATTGGAAAACATCCTCGACACGTATCAAAACACTGAATTTGCTGCGCGATGGAAAGGCAATGGTGCAAGGCGGCTATCTGTGCCTGTTACGGCAGCACCGGAAAAAATCAGACTGATTTTTCGGCTGAGGCAGAATAAGGCCGTAGCTTGTGCTGCGGCCTCCTGCCTCACTTTTTTGCAGAATGCTTTTTGCAACCAGATCAGCAATATCACGGTTGGCTGTATCCTGTGAGACTCTTGTCAGTGTTGCATATCTGGAAGAGGTGAGCTTTCCTTCAAAACCTTCCAGAAACCGAATGATGATCTTTACTTGCTGTTCATTTCCCAACTTTGCCCTTACCAGCGTCATGTCGGCAATTGACGAATATATTGAATTTCGCAAATCCTTTGCGGAGAATAGCTGTATTCATCTCCGCATATTTGCGGAAAATACAGGACTTGATCTCCGCAAAGCCAATTACAGTATATCCGCAAGGGTGTAAGAATTCAGGCACCCCTGATTTCTTACACCCTGTTTGCATCCAGGATGCGCAATCCTGCTCCTGCATCCCAATGCGCCGCATCGCATGGGAAACAACATGATGGAGCATCAAATGACACATATTTTCAGAAATATTGTGCCGCGTTATCTGACAACCAGGGAAGCCGCACGCTATATCGCACTATCTCCAAGGACACTGGAAAAATACCGCCGCACGGGCGAAGGTCCGCTATTCCGCCGTTTTGGCGGGCGGGTGGTTTATGCTCTTGACGATATTGAAGCCTGGGCAAACAAAGCTGTGAGGCGGTCAATTTCAGAAACACCCCGTCCATAATTTCCCGGAAGCGGGATAAAAATTCCTCTCCGAAAAACAATCACATAACACAGCAGGTTCCCGATGCACTCTTTCCTGGATGAGGGCGAAAGGCCGTTTGCGCTTTTTTGCCAACCCTTGCAACAAACCGCCCCCCGCGACTTGCAAGATCTGATGGCCAATCCGGCTTTTTCCATTTCAAAAACACCAAGAACAACGCCAATCGAATACAGCACCGGCAATATTTATCTGCGGGTTGAAGCGGTCGCGAAATATGGTATGGCCACCATCTGGGACGCCGATATTATGATCTGGGCGGCAACCCATATTGTTACTGCTCAAAACCGGGGGCTTGTCCCGTCCCGCCATCTTGTCAGCACACCTTACGAAATCCTGAAATTTCTCAGACGCGGTGTGGGATTGCGTGACTATCAACGCCTGAAAGCGGCACTGGATCGTCTCCAATCCACCACCATCGTCACTTCCATCCGGCAGAACAACAATCGCCGCAATCACCGTTTTTCGTGGGTCAATGAATGGCGCGAAAAAACCGATCTGTCCGGCAGGCCGGAAGGGCTGGAAATTATCTTTCCTGACTGGTTCTTTTCCGGTGCTATTGATCCGGCTCTGGTTTTAACGTTTGAACCCTCTTACTTTGAGATTTCCAGCGGCTTTGAACGCTGGCTGTATCGGCTTATCCGCAAACACGGCGGCAAGCAAACACAAGGCTGGCGGTTCGAATTTCGCCACCTGTACGCGAAATCCGGCAGTATTTCTCCCTACAAACGCTTCTGTTTCGAACTGCGCAAAATTATCCGGCGGCAGCCATTTTCTGAATACACACTGGCTATTGAATGTGACCGTTTTTCAAAGCTGTTTTTAACCTTTGAATACAAAACTGTGTCTTGTGGAAAAGCTGTGAATCCACTCGTGCTATCAGGAACCCCAAATATCGTGCTATCGGGAACCGCTCTATCGTGCTATCGGGAACCGGAACAGCTTATAAGTCCTTGCAATAAAAAAAGAAATTGCTCTCTTAACTTAGATTCTAACAGTGAATCTAACTTGTTTATTGAACAACAGGCTGTGAATAACCGCCTGCCTCACGTCAAAAGACGGCAGGGAGGCAGAGCATGAACAAGCCCCTCACACTGGTTAATCTTACGTGGTTCAAAGGAAAAGTTGAACACTGGATCCGTTTTGGCAATCATGTTTATCAGCAACGGATAGACAAGCACCGGCGCATTGTCGGCTTTGCCGAAAATGAGGTTTTTGCTTTTGTCCGCTGGGCTGCCAATGACTATGGCACTGTTTTGTCACGCATCGACATTGTTAAAACTGTTCCTCTCAACTTTACCTGTCAGACTATCCCTTACGTTCAGCCCGGCGGTGAAATCCTGCTGAAAACCCGTAGCCTGGAAAAGGTTGATATTGTCCTCTCATGTATCAGAAATGCCGAGAAACAAGACATTGCAGCAACCGAAATCTGCCCGGATTACTGGCGTCATGTGCATAACCGTCTTGCTGCCCGAATGGTGCCGCGTGAATATACACGGGAGCAGCACCGCGCATGGCTGAAGCGCAAGGCGGTGATGCAATGAAGCACCTTGCCACAATCACTCTGACGGCTTCCGCTATTTGTCTTATTGGCACGTCTGCCATCATCAACAAGCAAAATATCAGGCTTGTCTGGAACACATCTGCCAGTGTGCCGATTGGCCTTTATCGCATCACCGCGAAAGACAGTCTGGCACATGGCGATCTGGTGCTTATCCGGCCGTCTGAAAGGCTATCCATCTTTCTTTCCTCACGGCAATATCTGCCCGCGCAGGCCATGTTGCTCAAGCATATTGCTGCATTGCCAGGGCAAACCATCTGCCGTACCGGCAATATGGTTTTTGTTGACCAGATGCCAATTGGAATAGCTCTGCAAACAGACAGCATCGGGCGACAACTCCCTGTCTGGCAGGGCTGCGTCTCACTTTCCACAACACAGATATTCGTCATGAATCCTGATGCGCGCGACAGCTTCGACGGGCGATATTTCGGCCCGCTGCCGCGCACCGCCATTATCGGCCATGCAATCCCGCTTTTCACACTACCAACTTCTCATCCTTGAAAGGATATGACCAATGCAGATCGTTGGTTTTTTCCGCTACCGCAGGTCACTCATGAACAGCCGCCCATCCATCACCCTTGCCATTGCCGTTGCCTGTTTGTGCCTTCCTTCCGATACAGTTTCGGCTTCTGCACAACCTGTTTCAGCAAATCCAACAACTCAAAAAACGGCCACCGATCCTTATGAACAATCCATTGCGCAGGCGTCAAAACGCTTTTCCATTCCAGCATCGTGGATCAGAGCAGTGATAACTGTTGAAAGCAACTGGAATGCTCGTGCGGTTTCCTCTGCGGGCGCAATCGGACTGATGCAAGTCATGCCTGACACCTATCAGGAATTGCGCCGACAACATGGGCTGGGTGCTGATCCGTTTGACCCGCACAGCAACATCATGGCTGGCGCAGCTTATCTCAAACAGATGCACAAGCAGTTCGGCAAACAAGGTTTCCTCGCCGCTTACAATGCTGGCCCGGGGCGCTATCAGAAACATCTCAATGGTTCACCTTTGCCAGCCGAAACAGTTGCTTATGTTGCAAAGCTGGAGCCTTTGCCGGATGTCAATATGCAGCCTGAACGCAGCCGGACACAGTACATAATTGACCCTGCATGGGCGGCCGCGCCATTGTTCGTCAACGCTTCTTCATCCAACAAGCACCGCCTTTTGGCGGCGCTTTCGCCCCGTTCTACCGGCCTGTTTGCCACTGGCAAACCATCAGCCATTACTCAGCCGGATTGACGCAGCCGGTGTGTCGCAAAGCGCTATTTGCGGCACGCTTAGCCCACGAAAATCAGGTGTATTTGTGAGGGCAAGATAAAAGCAATGGGACCAACGCGTTATAACGCCTTGTTTCCATTTCATAAATTCTGTGCGGTCGTTTTTGTCTGGTTCTGATTATTGGAAATTATTCAATTATATCAATGGTATTTCAGGTATCAAGCCTACGATCCTAATTTCAGGTAAATGAAATGTCTCAAGATAATCAAGAATTTAACATCAAACTTGGCCGTATCGGTTCAAATCGTAATCCAAGGCAAAAAAAATTCCTGCACAGAGTACTCAAGGCTGCTCAAACATCGGGACATATCCGCACAAAACCAAAGCTTGAAAACAGCAATAAACCTGGCCGGAAATCTGCTGGCCGAGCACGAATAAATTACTCTAAAAGCCGACTGTTTAATGCTCAGCGCCGTGTGATAATCAAAGCACGTATTGTTCGTCATTCTGGTTTGAAATACGGGGCAGCTTCTTTAAAAAGATATATGCACTATCTGCAACGGGATAGCGTTACGAAAGATGGAGAAAAAGCTCACGTCTTTGATGCACAAAATGATATTGCCGATGACTTGGACTTTACCAAAAGCTGCGAAGATGACAGACATCATTTCCGTTTCATTATTTCACCGGAAGATATGCCGGAATTGGCAGATGCAAAAGCCTTTACTCGTGATTTGATGAAACAGATGGAAGCGGATTGTGGCACACAGCTTGAATGGGTTTCTGTCGCTCATTGGAACACAGACAATCCGCATATCCATCTGGCAGTCAGAGGTGTCGCACAGGATAGCAGTGACCTTGTCATTTCCCGCGATTATATGAGTTACGGTTTCCGCTCGCGGGCAGAGGATCTGGTATCTTTGGAACTCGGGCCAAAACCGGCACATGAAATCCAGAAAGCTCTTGAGCGTGAAGTGACTGCTGAACGCTGGACAAAACTCGACAGGGAAATCATGCAAGTTGCTGACGATATGAACTTCGTTGATTTGCGGGCAGCAGAGCCGGAAGACACTAAATTGCGTACCCGCCGACTGATGATCGGACGGTTGCAGCATCTGGAAAAAATGTCTCTCGCAACCAATGCCGGCCCATCACAATGGGTTGTCGGATTGGAAGCAGAAAGTACTCTGCGAAACCTTGGCACACGCGGTGACATTATCAAGACCATGCACATGGCTTTCCGCGGCGAATACTTAGACCGCGATCCTCATGATTTTGTCATTGAAAACCAGCCGCAAAAGCCTGTCATCGGGCGTCTGATTGATAAAGGTCTTCATGATGAGCTGACAGGCGAAGCCTATGCCATTATAGATGGCGTTGATGGAAAAGTGCATTATGTCCGCCTCAAAGGCATTGAAGCCTTCAATCATGCGCCGGAAAAAGGAGGGATTGTCGAACTACGCAGTTTTGGCAACGAGCAAAGCAAGAAACCCGGATATGTTCTATCCGTCCGCTCTGATCTTGATCTCAATCAGCAGATAACAGCCAAGGGCGCGACATGGCTTGATCACAGATTAGTCGAAAAAAATCCCATGGAAATTGCGCATACGGGTTTTGGCAAAGATGTGCAGCGGGCATTGATAAAACGAATAAAATTTCTTGAAAGCCAGGGATTAACCCGAATACAAGGATTGCAGATTTTACCTGCTTCAAACCTGCTCAAAACCTTGAGGGAAAAAGAAATTGGCGAATTGATCCAAAATATCACGAATAAGACTAGATTGCATCATCAGCCACACAAAACTGGTGAGACTGTTCAGGGAATTTACCGGCAGCGGTTTACTCTGGCATCAGGCCGTTTTGCGTTGCTTGATAACGGTCTCAACTTTCAGATCGTCCCGTGGGCTTCGTCTATGGAAAAAAAGCTTGGCCAGTACATCACAGGTGTTGTTCGAAGTAGTGGTGGAATCCAGTGGAATTTGGATAAAAACCGCAACCTCTTAATGTGAAATTGACCTTAATCTTTGTCCATACAGGCGCATTGGAAGCTAATATAAAAACCTATTTATGTAGGTTAACATATTGTATGTGATTAAAAAGAAAGCATTTATTTTCATAGAAATACATGGTTTCTATTAAAACCAATTAAGCTTTATTTTTTTTCATCCGTAAACTATAAATTGACAACGAATATATTAATTAGGGAGTGAAGATAGCCATGAGACCTCAGCAGGCAGAAGCTGCAACGGAACAAACACATAATGTACAAATTCCTTTAGTGGAAAGTGGGACAGCCCTCCAATCTATGCGGAATTCAGATTTTGATGCCTATAGTGCTTACGGTGAAGTTATAGACAACTCAATTCAAGCGAATGCCAAAAATATTAAAATTCTTTTTGACTATGAGCAAGTTTCCAATCGAGAACCTTTAAATTTTGTGGCTTTCGCAGACGATGGCGACGGTATGGGTGCAGATATTGTGCATCATTGTCTCCAGTTGGGATACTCGAGCCGTTTTAATGATCGCAGTGGGATAGGTCGTTTTGGTGTTGGCGCTATTCTGGCTGCCATTAACCAGTGCCAAAGGGTTGAATTATATTCAAAACAAAAAGGTGGCGTCTGGCTGTATACTTATATCGATCTTAAAGATATCACCGAAAAGCGGATGCAGAGCATCCCTGCTCCTGTAAAGAAAGACCCCCCGATAGAAAAACTGGCAAACTTGGCAGCTATCGCCAAGGATCACGGAACATTGGTTATCTGGAGAAACTATGACCGTCAATCCGATAATGCTACGCAAATCATGTCAGAGTTTAAAATATGGGCTGGCCGGACATACCGGAAGTTTATCTGGAAAGGGGTAAATATTTTCATTAATGGAGAAGCTGTACCCGCAATTGATCCTTTATATGTCACTACAGAAAAAACAGCTTTTCCTGATGATCCCGCGGCCTATGAATACACATCCCTAGATATTGATTGGCCTGTCCCGGATGAAGACCGTAAATCAGGCGCCCCCACTTATTCAAAAATTAAAATCAGAATGAGCCTGTTGCCAAAAGAATTCAGACCTTATAGCGGTGCTGGCGGAAGCGGAGAAGCGACTAAAAGGTTGATTGATCAGAATGAAGGAATTTCCATCATCAGAAATGGCCGCGAGGTTTTTTATGGCCATATTCCTTATTGGCCCAAAGCCTCCTTTGAAGAAATAGATAGGTGGTGGGGATGTGAGATTCTTTTTGACGCTGTATTAGACAGAGCATTCACCGTCAAGAATATCAAACGTGGTGCTATTCCAGTTAAAGAACTCAAGAAGGTAATTGCTGAGCGGATAACCCCCACAAGAAGAACAGCAGTTGAGACAGTTCGGGAAATGTGGAAAGAAGCGCAAGCTAATCGGAACAACACCCCAACTGCATTGCAAACTAAAACCCATCATGAGGGCGCTGAGCATATTGCAAAAATCGCTCCAGTACCTGCTGTGAATCAGATTGATAAAGATAAAAACACAGACGAAGAAACTCGCAAGTACGTTAATGAGTGGCACAAGAACGCAGATGAACAAACCAAGGCTGCTTGGGAAGCAAAGTTTAAAAGCCAACCGTTCACGTTTCGTCAAGAATCCTGGAAAGGAGCTGATTTCTTTGAAGTTTCCCACTTAGGAGGAAGAAGCGTTCTGAAATACAATACTCAGCATGTGTTTTTCTCTGAGATAAATGACATCATCCAAAGAATAGAAAATAATGATGATGACTCTGAGGATGCAAAGCGGCTAAAAATCTTGATTGATCTTTTGATTATGTCGTTCGCCAAGGCCGAAGCATTATTTGATGCAAATACAACAGTCACGATTTCTGATTTTATGGAGCAGCTTCGGACAATGTGGGGTAGTTTTTTGACCACATATCTGAAGACATTACAGAATGAAAAAAATAAAATCTAACCTAGGGTTAAGGTTCTGGCAAATATTGAGTTTGAAGTATCTGATCTGATGCTCAAACTCAATAAGTCCAAAAGTTAGCGCATAATTGATATACGCCGATACCGTACAAATAAATTGGCTAAAAAATCAGTACTCGCTAGGAAGAGGTTAAGGCTGGCAACTGGCCCTTTAATTCCTTAGAGGGTTCACATACAGATTCAGCAAGCTGCGAGATAAGGTTTTTTTGGCGCTAATAGCAACAGGAAGCTGTATTGCGTATGTTATTGTGACGCTTAAAGCGACTCCTCCCATTTTAATGACTTGGACACCAATTATGATGTTCTCTTCCATTCCTTAGAGTGTGAATTTGGGAATTTTCTACGGAACTATGTAACAGGAAGATAGCCCATGAATGCTATTTGGAAAAATCTAGGAAAAGCAAAACTACAACAATTAATCGGTAAAAAGCAGCTGGGACGACTGGAAAAATTATTGCCTGGATTGCGGAAAGGAGAATTTGATCCCAACGAAATGTATAGCCTTGATGGACTGAATAAAATTTTTGATGCATTTTATGGCAACCAATATTTATTAGACAAAAACTTTAGAAAAGAACTTTTCAATACTCTGCCTCCAGAGTTAATTGATGCGGGTTTGAAAGCGCTCAATATTGCGCCACAGAAGGTGGGTGATTTCAAGAAGAAAATAGATACTTTGGCACAAAAAGCTTGGAAAACAAGAAAAAATGCTGCTGCCGTTGCAAAAATCTTCCATATACCTGATGATGCTTTGCCGGAAGAAAGACATCCTTTTTCTTCTGTCTTGGATATTCCAATTACTGAACATCCGTACAAACCTCTAAAAGACTACCAAATGCCGGTATATTCAGAGGCATCAGAACGACTTATACCAGAGTTAGCGCGATTTATTATTCAGATGCCAACAGGTTCTGGCAAAACCAGGACTGCCGTTGAGATTATCACTCAATTCTTGAAAGTACAGGCAAAGCCTGGAGAGGTTGTTTTATGGCTTGCTCATTCTGAGGAGCTTTGCGAACAGGCCGCAGCTTCATTCCTTGATATATGGCCTCATGTTGCCACAAAACCGCTTAAAGTGATCCGTTTTTGGGGTGAAGCTCAGAATTTGTCCTATGATTTTCAAGAGAATGCCTTCGTGATCTCTAGCTTTCAGAAAATATATAATAAAGTGAAGTCTAGGGATGTTGCTGTACAAGAAATCAAGAAACGAGTGTCCCTTATTGTTGTAGATGAGGCTCACAAGGTTTTAGCTAAAACTTATAAAGAGGTAACAGAAGAATTTATTTCCAATAAAGCCAGGGTGATTGGCCTGACGGCAACACCTGGCAGAAGCGTTCATGACCAAGAGCAAAATGCTGCACTTGCAGAATTCTTCTTTAATCAGCTCATTGAAATTAATACTGACAGTAAAGAGTCTGTTCTTGATTTCTTGCGCCAAAGAAAAGTGCTTTCTATCACAGAGTATGAGCCGTTGGTTACACATCTGAAATTCTCTCTAACAGATAAGCAAAAAGACCATTTGGAAAAGTTTTTTGATCTACCCAGAGATTTCCTTACAAAGCTAGGCGCAGATGATATTCGGAATGCTGAAATTATTAAGAGATTGGAACAAGAGTGCGAAAAAGGAAAACGCATTATTTTCTTCGCATGCAGTTTAGAACAATCTCAGTTTATTAGCGCATTATTGCGCTTCCTGAACATCCGAGCCGTCCACGTTGATGGCAATACGCCTAGAGTTCAAAGAAACTCGATCATTAACAACTTTAAAACAGGTGAAATCTCTGTTTTGTGCAACTATGAGGTATTATCGACAGGATTTGATGCACCACAAACTGACGTTGTCTTTATAGCTCGTCCGACCTCATCTATAGTTCTATACAGTCAAATGATTGGTCGAGGTTTACGAGGGCCAGTAATTGGCGGTACTGAGACATGCAAAATCATTGATGTAAAAGATAACATTCAAGGTTTCTCAAACGAGAACAAAGTTTATAGCTACTTTGAAGATTATTATAAGTGATATGAAGATGACAGAATTCAAAATCAATCCAGATATTTTTGATGGTGATGCCCTTCGTATGCAGTTAGAGCATGAGCTTTCTCAAGTCACAAAATCAGTTAAATTCATGTCTGCATACATTACACAAAGTGGGATTGATTGGCTTGATAAAAGCTTGCTTCAGAATGCTGATGTGCAGATTGTTTGTCGGCTGTTGCCTTCTGATGTTTTATCTGGTGCATCACAGCTCTCAGCCTTAAAAACAGCCTTGGAAAAAGGCTATAAAGTCTCGTGCCTCCACTCTCTTCACGCAAAAATCTACTGCTTGGATGATTCTAAAATATACGCTGGCAGTGCTAATTTTACCAATAATGGCTTGCGGGTATATGGCGAAGGGAATCTTGAAGCTAATGTGCAAGTTGCTGCTAATAAATCGAATCTAGCTTTCATCAATAACATTATCACGTCCGCTACGGCATTAAGTGAAGAAACGCTGAAAAAGATGCAGTCATGTATCGATTTGAAGGAAGAGCAGATATTCTTTGACCGTTGGCCGGAAGGTATTTTGCAAGAAGAAGAAGGTATCTGGGTTCGGGACTTCTTTTGGGGCACTCCAAGTGTAGACCAAATTTCACGCGAGCATATTCATGACCTAGAAATCATGGGACTTGACTCCCTAAACCATGATTTCTCAGTATTGAAAAAACAGGTTGCCAATGTTCGTTGCATACGATGGTTGATGGATGTCCTCAAAGAAGCTGAAAATAACGAAATGTATTTTGGCGCTTTAACACAAGCGTTACACGATCAATTAAAGGACGATCCTGCACCTTATCGGAAAGATATAAAAACGCTGCTACAGAACATGTTGTCGTATTGTAAATTATATTTAGCCGATAAGATTGAGATCACACGGCCAAACCACTCACAAAGAATCAGATTACTTGTGGCAAGCTAAGCAAACTTTGGGTTTCCCGTACAGATCATCTAGGTCTATCTCGCATGTCTCAGGCCGCAAAGGATTCGCAAGTTTACGTTCTTGCGCCCTTTCTAGGCGATCTTCATAATCTTTTTTGATTTGTGCTACTCGCTCAGGGCTAGTCAGTTCTATCAGAGATTCCCCTTGTGCCCATGTAAATGGGGAACCGTGATCCATTGCATTTTTTTCGTACTGACATGCCTCTTCAAAGGCTTCAGGATGCCGTTCTTTAAGGCGCACCCATTCGATCTTCTGTTGGTAGAAACAGAATGTACAGCCGCTCCTTGAGCGCCAATCATAATATTTGGGAAGACCAAGCCCAGAAGCATTTAAAATATCTATCACACCATACTTATCGATACCGGCATCTTTAAAGGGTAAAACCGTTTTCATGCAGGGATGGTTACCTTTATATCCTTTACGGAATTCTTCATCGGAACGAATTGCAACATAGCTATATACGCTATCTCCTGCTGCCAGTTTGGGTTTTATCCAGTACTCAAAAGGCCTGAGTTTGAGCTGTCTAGTACACCAGCGCGTCTGGGGAGAAGGAAGGAAATTATTGTATTGCTTAAGCCAGAAATCAAAATTTCTGTCAGGATTCAAGTGCAGAATTTGTTTGCCCAGAAATCCTTCAAGCTTACCAAGAAACTCATAAACTTCAGGTAGCTCCTTACCGGTATCAGTGAAGAAATATTCTATATCGAATTCGGGATGGTTCTGGCGCATGTAAACAGCTAGCGCCGCACTATCCCGTCCACCAGAAAGCCCCAATACATGGTGTTCTTTCCCCACAGTTTGAACCTCGGTCATGCTTTTACCCTTTTGGGATTTTTAGTATTTTCTTCTTTCTCTAAAATTCTTGCTCCAAGATTTGCTAGAACGACAAGTAAAAGATCATCAGCAATTTTCTTGTCTCGGAACAGAATATTAGAGAGTTCAGTTTCCAGTTGCTCAATAACCTCGTGCTGGGTCTTTTTAATAGTAAATTCTCTAACATAGGTGCGTGGTTTTCCGTTTAGCCCCACCATAAAGGCCATAGCTTGCCTAAAATTCTCACGGTTATGAACCCTACCGTAAGCCTCTATGTGATTGAATTGCTGAGAAAGTTCAGCCACCCTTAGTTTGGCGCGATTAACATCGATATCAATCCAGTCTCGCGTTGGCTTATCAGCTGCCAAGCTTATAATTCCTTCGATGTCCCCTAGCGTTCCTTTATAGTTGGCTAGACGGGCAGCAAATGCATCAAGTTTGAAATCACCCGTAACCAGCATAATATTTTTTGCACGAATATTGATTTCGTCCCAACCTAACAGAGTCTTGCCATCAATGTCTAATTCATCCATTAGCTGCTGACGGAAGCCATCAACCAGCTTGGGATAAGCATTGACGATTTCATCAAGATTGTGGCTTAATTCCTGAATAATTGGTTGTACGTCACCTTTATTCAGGGCAGCTTCATGTTCTTTAAAAAGGGTCGGTAAATCATCAAAAAGCACCTTATTAGGATCTGTTGCGTTTTTAATCAGTTCGCGTAGACGGATAGCATTCGGTGAGATATGTCTAGTTCTCAAAACCCAAGGAGCAACATCTAGCACGGTGGAGACAAGCCTGCGGGCAATTTCCAGAGGTTCCGATGCTTCAGACAGGAGTGGTAAGTCTGGATGCAGTTTATTAAGTGTTGCCGATACTCCAGCCAAGATTTTCTGGCCAATGGCGGAGAAATTCATCAACCGCAGGGAAATATCGCTTGGTGATTTCATTAGATAATCGACAAATAATCGATCAATGCTTGGCCTATAAATACCTTCACAATAGATCGCATAGTTCTGCATACGCGTCATGAGGTAAGCCATCATAAAGAATGGATGAAGCCCTTCCTTAATACCATATGGCTGTGCAGCCCACATAGCGTAAAGCTCAGGCAAAGTTATAGCTCTATCTTTTTTGACCTTAAAAAATTTATCTGTTGCATTCCACAGAGGATAAAGTTTGGCTGGATCATTTTCAACTGTAGGTTCATTAAATACAAAATTTCCCTTTACGTCAGCATAGAGTCCTGTCCTAGTCAAGAGAGTATCATAAAGGCCACCTTCTGCTGGATATCCATTGATACCAAGTCTGTCTTTTCCTTGATTTTCATTCATAAAATTCAATAGTAATTTCAAGGCCGCAGATGAGTTACTAGAGGGTTTTACTCTATTAATCAGTTCAGAGTTAATGCAAGGAGACTTATTGAATATCTCGTTGGCTTTCTCTGACACCAAGGAATGAAGTTCTGTAAAGGTAAGGGTTGTGGCTTGATCACCATTAATGAACCACTTGGCTGCAGATAGCGTATTAGAAAGATTTTCCTCCAGTCGATTTTTAACATTTACCAAACGAGATTCTACCTCGCGGCGAGCAACTGTATCTCCTCCTAATAAAGGGTTATTGGCTCTTATAAATTCCAAAGCTTGCAGTTCTTTTGCATGGCTTCTAATCAGCCATGAGTTTTGAGCGACGCTTACAAAAACCGGCCATTTCGTGTTAGCAATAGATGCTTTTTTACAAATTTGATCAATGTTCTTAGATTCTCTAGACCCCAAAATGATCATAACCAATCCCATCGCCCCGCCTTCTGAAGGAATATAGGATTCTGCAGCTTTCACAGCTCGCTCTGAAGAAACAAGATCAACTTCAAACCAACGTAAGGCCCCTGTTTCATGGTAGTGCTTCTTTGCGATGATTGGTTGGAAACGAGCAGCTTGGCGAATACGGTTTAGATCAAGTTCAGGGATTTGAGCATCTGCATCTCTAAGTGCAGTCTCAATATCAAAGTCGCTACCCTCCCAGATCGAATATGCCTTTTTATGTTTCTTAAAGCGAATAACCGATTGTGCTTCAAAAGAGGACAAAATTTTTGTGAGATCATTTTCTGTGAGGTCAGGCACACACGATAAAAGTAATTCCTTCTCAGGGACAAGGCCAGATCGTTCTCGGAAAAGATCTATCAAGGCTATGCATTTTAAGACATCTATAGCCTTTTCATCTTTATCGGAAGATTCAGCTCTAAAAAGTGCATCAATAGCAATAGACCATTTATGTCCATCAGGAGAAGCCATAATAGAAGGCTCTAGGTTAGCTTTTAAATAGTCCCAAAGTCGTGCTGGCATATACAACGCGTTGTCACTAGTCTTAGTGGTGCGAAGGAAATCTTGGAAGCCATGAGGTTCTGCTGAATTAAGAAAGCCAAAAACACTCCGCTGGTTTTGACCAAAACGGCGACGTGATATCGGCCCTAGCAAAGCTGCTGAGATGGGATGAAGTGGCCAGCATTGTGAGAGAGAGCTTGCCAATAGCTCTACATTTACAGGCCGCCATATAAAGATATGTTTTGCAACTATTTGGGCAACTTTAGAAGCTTTTTTAGGTTTTGCATTGCTCTTAATAGCACGGCCAATTAGATCAATAAGTTCTTCGCCGGCAACATTAAGAGGAAGATCAACAAAACGCCCCTGAATTTTTGACCACTCATCCCGCACATCCTTAGAAAGGCGGCGAGCGTATTCAGCAAAGGCTTGGTGTAGAATACCTAAAACAACAATTTTCCCATCACTTCGCGCAGCAATTTCAGCTAGTTGCTGAAAGATATAAATATCATTTTGACCGTCAGCAGCAGCTTCAAGAAATTTGCCCATTTCATCAATAACGATGAAAAGGCCACAAGATTGCTGTTTGGCTATTTCATTCAACACCTCGGCGAGATTGCTATTTTCAATTTTGTGCTGAGTGCCAGTTTGTTCTCTGAGGGATTGTGTTAACGCTGTAACTACATCGCCTTTATGTCCTACAACAGGGATAAACGTCCAACCTTTATGGTCAGTGATGTTAAAGCCTTTAAATATTTTTTCGGAATGTTTATCGCCAATGGCTTTAATAGCTTTCGCATGCAGCCGGGCCTTTTTCCCTAATAGCGCGTTCAACGCAACAGCCAAGCTAGATTTCCCCGACCCATATGGGCCTGTCCATGTGAAGGCAGCTTCACCCGCTTCCTGACGACCCCGCACCATATTTAAAAGAATTTCTGCTGAAGACAGGGGACAAACAAAGTTGTTAATAACAGCATCATCGCCCATATCGCTATCAATACGGATGGCTCGCTGGAAACGATCACTAACCTTAACTTTTTGAGATAATATTACCATTATTGTGCCGCATTCCGCCGTTCAGCTATTTTATAGTCTGACTTTAAGAAATTCAGAGGGTTCAATTGATTAACAGGCTTATTTGCGATAACTTGACGTAAACCAGCTGTTTCCGACCAAGTAAACAGGCCACTCGACGTTTTGTCGATATTATAAAGCCGTTCTGCAACCGCATCCTCGTCAAGACAGAGGACACGGCCTAGCGAACAAGGTTCATAAGCGATGCTTTCCAGCGAAAGTGTTCGCGTTTTACTTGCGTTAGTCTTCCAATAATCAGCGAGAGCGTACAAAAACATTCCATCGCCAAGGGAAGGGTGGTGTCCGCGCCGAATTTGGAATGTGTCGTTTTTATTCATAGGCTGAATAATGCCAAGCTCAGCAAAAGGACTTTCGATCTGTTCTTCGGTGAAGTTTTCTGATTTAGAAGGCTTGTTAATGTAGGCACGAACAAGACACTCAACGTCACGCTTAAGCGTTGCTTCTGCAACATTTCGCCAATTTTCTCTCTCGGAACAAAGGTCAAGCAAAAGGCTAACTAATGTGAAACGATCAAATTGCAAGTTATTGAAATGACTAAAAAGCCAAATGTATGTAACTTTAGGAGATTTCGATGCAATATTCCAATGGAAAGCCCATAGAGATGATGTGTTTTCAAGCCATGGATCAAGACCATCATCAGACAACAGCAATTTTGCTAGATCAGATGTAACGATGTTTTTGACGCCATCTTCTGTGATAACACCTGTGGCACTAGCCCAATGTCGCATGGAGGTGACCATATTCTTACCAACACCGAATCGAGCAATCGAATCGTCATGCAAAAACAGATCTTTTGTTTCTGTTATTCTACCTTTCTGTTCATAGGAGTAAACGGCATCAAAAACTTTTTTTAACCACCCGTAACGCAGGGGAAAGGTCTCGTGCCCTGAAAATTGTGGTTTAAAGTCTTCTTCGTATAGTAATCCACGACGCATGTGTTATTTTTCCCACTGGGAGTATGTTCCAGATTCAAATTAACGGCGATACGTTGTGTAGTCAACTGGAAGTCTGTTCCAGCTATTTACTATTTGAGTTCAATGAGGCATTCTCACCACTATGGAAAACATAATAAGTGCGGGTGATTTTATTTATTTTGACAATCAGGCAACGACGCCTGTCGATAAACATGTCAGTGCTCGTATGATTCCTTACTTACAGGAGCTCTACGGCAATTCTCACTCCAACGATCACTATATAGGTTGGAAATCTAAACAGGCTGTTGATGCGGCACGTAGCAGCGTGGCCACTTTTATCAATGCTGATGCTGATGAAATTGTTTTTACATCGGGTGCTACCGAAGCAAACAATCTTGCAATCCTTGGAACTTTACCTACTTTAAAGAAAGCAGGTAAATCAAAAATCATCGTCAGTACGTTTGAGCATAAATGCGTTTTAGAGAGTGCTAAGGCTGCTAAAGCACAAGGAATAGAGGTTGCTTTCCTCCATCCTAAATCAAATGGCATCATCGCCCCCGTAGATCTTCGCACTCTTATTGATGAAACGGTTGGCCTTGTATCAATTATGACGGTTAATAATGAAATTGGCACAGTGCAACCGATAGAAGAGCTTTGCCGTATTTCACATGATGTGGGCGCACTTTTTCATACAGATGCTGTGCAAGCTGCGATATTTATTGATTTAGATGTTACTAATTCAGGGGTTGATTTTTTAAGTTTATCTGCTCATAAAATCTACGGACCGAAAGGTATTGGATGCCTCTATATAAAGCGCAATGTACAGAATAAAATCACCCCTATCATTTATGGTGGCGGCCAAGAGGCAGGATTAAGATCTGGAACATTACCCACGATGCTTTGCGTTGGCTTTGGCGAAGCCTGCAGACTTGCAAAAGAAGGCCGTGAAAAAAATATTAAACATTTAAAAAAAGTATCCATATTTTTCATGGATACTTTGAAGAAAAAATACCCAAGAGCAGTGTTGAATGGAGATTCAGATAATCGTCACCCTGGAAACTTAAATATTCAATTTCCTGGAATTGACTCACACAGCCTCCTTCAAATGTTGCAGCCTATTGTTGCTGCATCTACAGGGTCAGCATGCAATACTACAATCCCTGAGCCTTCCTATGTTCTCAGGGCAATTGGGTTGACCGAGGAAGAAGCAGGAAATTCTATACGGTTTAGTTTTGGACTGCAAAATAATGAACAGCAGGTTACGAATGCCGTACATTACATCGTTGATGCAATACATTCAATACAAGAGTCATCGGCACTTGATGATTTGCTTTCTGACGAAACCGTAGTCCTGCAAGGTGACCGAAAAAGTAGCGTCGGATGAGACTACCTCGACCTCATCTGTCCGTTGGTTTTGAAACTCGCGGTTGTATTCCTTGATTGGCGGACATACTGCGCGGGAGTACAATTTACTTCCTGCGCAAACGGTTAACTAGCTTACTGCGAGTACAAGAAGCATCGTTCGTCGGTGAAGGTGCTTTATTGCCTGCGAAAATAAGAATTCATGATCTGCTAGCAGCTAAGCTACCAAAATCTGCATGTGTAAAGTTTGCAGAAGGTTGGGATAAGGATAGACTCAGTGTGGCTGTTATCGCTGCATGGATAGAATGGCACAGTATAACTCAAAACGGAATTGTCAGAGGGGTTGTGACTTATGAAGGATGCCGTATAGTCATGTGGTATAAGGAAGCCCTGACTGGTTGTTTTGAGACAAGTTAGAATTTGTCTGACAGCCTCCCAAAAAATATTTAGCTCCATGATGGAGACACTCATATAGCTGGTGCGAGTCTCTTCCAATTTCCATAAAATATGTTATATGCGCAGTAACCTTGACGATAGTCATGGTTCAGGGGCGTGGAAGCCTTGATTTTACAAGAGTCGCCTTTAACGGCGGAATGAATAGTTGCTCCGGTTTCAATGACCGGGGGCTTGTCGTTATGTACAGGTTCTTTGGAACTAAAGACGGTGAGGATCAACTCTTGTATAGTCATTCCACGGAGAGAAAAATGACAATTGGCAAATGCTATGCATTTACTGATTCCCCTGCATTTGAAGAATTAAATGAAAGAGAGCGAAAGTTCTCAATTCGCAGTGGCAGATTGTTACGGCATATTCGAGAAGCCAGAAATCTCAGCATGAAGCAACTTGCGATGGCGGCAAATATTTCACACCAGCAAATATACAAATATGAAACTGGACAAAACCGTTTATCTTTGTGCCGGCTTGAAACATTACTTAGGAAACTTGCTTATTCCCCAAAAGCATTCTGTGCGCAGTTATGGCCGGATATTAATGGCCTGACAGTTGAGCGTGACATATTAAACTCTAAACACATTGATAGCGCTTTGCTGAAAGCCATTGATGAACTGAAGGTTTGTCAGAAAACAGACTTGCACAAGATAATCTGCTCCTTGTTATGTGTATCATAAAAAAGCCTTTGAGTGATATGGACAGACTTCAAGTTTTGCTGTTTTTATCTTCCGGTATTTCATCTTTAAAATGTTTGCCTTGCTGAAGGCGTTTGCCAAGGGCTGCTATGAAACCTTCAAAACGTTGCTGGCCCTTGGCTTTTGCCTCAGCATACAATTCAGATGATAATGGAGCGGTTGTTGTTAACCAGAACTGGATGAACAGTGCCAATGTGTCGAGCGTGATGTGCATATCGCGTTCCAGGCGGTTGATTTGCCGGCTCATTTTATCAAGACGCCGGGTAAAGGCGGCCTCTTTTGTGTCTTCAGCATCCGGTGACAGGAAAGAAGAAACTGCGGCTTCAATTATTGTTGTGCGCGGCAGGTTTTTACTGGCCGCCAGTCTGTCGAGTTTGGTTTGCAGTTCTGCCGACAGATAAAATGTGTTGCGGGTTTTCATATGGGAGTGTCCTTATAAGTCGATGCCGTCATTCGGGTCGAGTGCTGCCTGTCGCGCCATCCTGCGCATTTCCTGCCCGAGTTGTTTGCTGTTACGGGTGGTTTCCTCTGCCGCGTCAGCCAAAACATCAAATTCGGACAGGTAGTCGGTCTGTGAGGAGGTAGGCGCAATTTCTTCATGTTCAGGTAAATCCGGCTCTTTGCGGATACCGCCATCCGCCAGTTCTTCCATGCAGGCAAAGGTTTCTGTATTATTGACTGGAGTTATGATGTTGCCTGTCCACGGATCATCCTTTTGGGATTGCTTGTGTTCCGGCAAGGCTGGTGGCGGCAGGATGCGTAATTGCAGTCTTGGGTCGGCATAATATTTTACTTTTTTGGCCCGGATGGGCGGGGTAGCTGATAACATGATGAGTTCATCTTCCGCAGGAAGCTGCATAATCTCGCCCGGCGTGAGCAAGGGGCGTGGTGTTTCTGAGCGCGAAACCATCAAATGGCCGAGCCAGGGTGAAAGCCGATGGCCGGCGTAGTTCTTCATTGCCTTTATTTCCGTTGCAGTGCCGAGAGAGTCCGATACGCGTCTGGCTGTTCGTTCATCATTGGTGGCGAAGGAAACGCGGACGTGGCAGTTATCAAGGATTGAGTTGTTGTTGCCGTAGGCTTTCTCGATCTGGTTCAGCGATTGTGCGATAAGAAAGGCTTTCATCCCGTAACCGGCCATAAACGCCAGAGCGCTTTCAAAGAAATCCAGTCGGCCAAGGGCGGGAAACTCATCCAGCATCATCAGGACACGGTGCTTGCGTTTTTTGTCGTGCAGGTCTTCTGTCAGGCGGCGGCCAATCTGGTTGAGAATAAGACGAATAAGCGGTTTGGTACGGGAAATATCAGAGGGTGGCACCACTAGATAGAGCGTTGTCGGCGCATCATTATGGACAATATCGGCAATCCGCCAGTTACAGCGGCTTGTTACTTCTGCTACCACCGGGTCGCGATAAAGCCCGAGGAAGGACATAGCGGTGGACAGCACGCCGGAACGTTCGTTTTCGGATTTGTTCAGGAGTTCTCTGGCCGTGGAAGCGATAACCGGATGCACCTTGCCATCACCCAGATGCGGCGTGGACATCATCGCAACCAATGTGGCTTCGATTGAGCGGTGCGGGTCAGAAAGGAAGCTGGCAACGCCTGCCAGGGTTTTATCTTTCTCCGCATAAAGCACATGCAGAATTGCACCCACCAGAAGCGCATGGCTGGTTTTTTCCCAATGGTTGCGTTTTTCAAGCGAACCTTCAGGATCAACCAGCACGTCAGCAACATTCTGGACATCGCGGATTTCCCATACTCCCCGGCGCACTTCCAGCAGGGGATTATAGGCCGAAGAGCCGGGATTTGTCGGATCAAACAGAATAACGCGGCCGTAGCGGGCACGAAAACCTGCTGTCAACTCCCAATTTTCGCCCTTGATATCATGAACAATGGCGGATTCTTCCCATGTCAGCAGTGTCGGCACCACAAGGCCGACCCCCTTGCCGGAGCGTGTCGGCGCAAAGCACAGGATATGTTCCGGCCCGTTGTGGCGGAGATACTTTTCCTCATACTGGCCAAGGATAACACCTTCATTTTCAAAGAGGCCAGCTTTGGCGATTTCATGCTTTTCAGCCCAGCGGGCAGAGCCATAAGTCTGAACATTGGTGCTTTCCCGCGCGCGCAGCACCGACATTGTTACGGCAACAATGACCGCCAGTATCCCGCCGGAAGCAGCAATCATGCCGCCTGTCGCAAAAATATCTGGTGCATAAGCATCGTATATATACCACCACCAGAAGATTTGACCCGGCACATAAACCGGATAGCCAGCCACTACGAACCAGGGCTGTCCCAGTGCCAATTGGAAGCCAAGCTGCCAGGCAACCCATTGCGTGGCGCCCCAGACAGCGGCCAGAACAATCGTGAATACAATGAGGACGGATTTCCATAGAATTTTTGTTGCCGGCATGACGCCCCTGTAAAATAACTCTGCTCAGTTATTGTATCAGATAGAATGGCTTCGAAATTCAGACAACAAATATTGCTTTCGGAAAATTCGTATAAAATACAGCATGATAGATATTAAACATACTGTGCCGTATAAAATCGTAAATTTATACATATAAAAGATTTTTCATCGAAAAAAGTTATCCATAATATATCATGCGATAGTATACGACAGGTAGAAAATGCCGGTTTCATTTGTTGCAAACCAATAAAAACTGTCTCCATTAGTTATCTCCGATCCAGAGCCATTCTGGTCTGGTCAAGGAGATAAACATGACCGAAAACAATCAGACATCCGAGGCGGTTGCGCGTGGCACACGCATGTTATGGAGCGCGTTCGGGCCGGTGATTACGCATTATCTTGATGACCCTGCGGTCATTGAGATCATGCTTAACCCTGACGGCCGGCTCTGGATCGACCGTTTGTCCGAAGGACTGCTTGATACCGGCCATATGCTTGCCCCCGCGGATGGCGAACGCATCATTCGCCTGCTTGCTCATCATACCGGTGCGCAAACGCATGGCAAATCTCCGATACTTTCGGCAGAACTGCCGGGTAGCGGAGAGCGTTTTGAAGGCTTGTTGCCGCCCGTTGTCGCAGCACCGTCTTTTTCCATCCGCAAACCGGCGGTGGCCGTGTTTACGCTGGATAATTATGTCGCCAACGGGATTATGATGACATGGCAGGCCACCTGGCTGCAACGCGCTGTCATAAACCGCAAAAATATTCTTGTCGCCGGTGGCACATCCACCGGCAAAACAACGCTTACCAATGCACTGCTTGCCGTTGTCGCCACGCTCGGCGAGCGGGTTGTGCTTATCGAAGACACCCGCGAACTCCAATGTCAGGCCCCAAACCTTGTTGCCTTACGCACAAAAGATGGCGTGGCTTCGCTTTCCGATCTTGTGCGCTCTTCGCTGCGCCTGCGGCCGGATCGCATCCCCATTGGTGAGGTCAGAGGCCGTGAGGCGCTCGATCTGCTGAAAGCATGGGGCACAGGGCACCCCGGTGGCATCGGCACCATTCATGCCAATAGCGGAATAGGCGCGTTGCGGCGGCTGGAGCAACTCATTCAGGAAGCCGTTGTCACTGTCCCACGGGCACTTATCAGTGAAACCATTGATGTTATTGCCGTCCTTTCCGGTCGAGGCAACCGCCGCAGGCTTGTCGAGCTTGCAGTTGTCGAAGGTCTGAATGAAAGCGGTGATTTCAAAATCAGACTGGTCGATCAACAGGAGTAAATCATGACTGCTCATAAAAAACATTTTTTGGTTTTTCGCATTATCCGGACGCAAAAGTGGAAAATACTTTTGCTGGAAATGCTCATATCTGTGTTTCGCATTGTCCTGACGCAAAACCGCTTCGCACTTTTGCTGGAAATGCTCTGTGGCGTAAAGTTTTCAGAATTGCCAACCTGGCCTTGCTATCCAGCGTCATCATCCATTCATCAGCCTGGGCTGCCGGATCATCCATGCCCTGGGAAGGGCCGCTGACAAAACTGATGCAGTCTGTTGAAGGTCCGGTCGCCAAAATCATTGCTGTTATGATTATCATCGGAACCGGTCTGTCCCTCGCTTTTGGTGACAGTTCCGGCGGAGTGCGCCGTCTTATCCAGATCGTTTTCGGTCTTTCCATTACCTTTGCAGCAAGTTCATTTTTCCTGTCGTTTTTCTCATTTGGCGGAGGGGCGCTTATCTGATGCGCACGAGCAATGACATCCCCGGCTTTGCTGTTCCACTTCACCACGCGCTCACAGAACACATCCTGCTTGGCGGTGTGCCACGCTCCATCGCTATTTTTAACGGTACATTTGCCGCTTCGCTTGGTCTTGGCCTGCGGCTTTGGCTGATTGGTATCGTGTTCGGGCTGCTTGGCCATTTCATCGCGATCCGGGCGGCGAAGCGTGACCCGCTTTTTGTCGAAACAGGACGGCGGCATTTGCGCTTTCCCGGTTTTCTGGGAGTGTAAGACCCATGTTCAATCTTACGGAATACAGGAAAAACAACGCCGTATTGGCGGATTATCTACCCTGGGCAGCTCTGATCGCCGAAGGCGTTGTTCTTGACAAGGATGGCTCGTTTCAACGCTCGGCCATGTTTCGCGGGCCTGATCTTGATAGCTCTGTACCCGCTGAACTGATTGCCATTGCAGGCAGACTGAACAATGCCTTCCGCCGCCTTGGCTCCGGCTGGGCGGTTTTTATTGAAGCACAGAGGCATGAGGCAGGGAAGTACCCCGATTGTCAGTTTGCCGACCCGGCATCCGCCCTGGTCGAGGCTGAGCGAAAAGCCGGTTTTGAGGAGGAAGGCAGCCATTATGAATCCTCTTATTTCCTGACCTTTCTTTATCTGCCGCCTGCCGAAGAAGCAGCCAGAATGGAAAGCTGGTTCTATGAAGGACGGGAACAAAACAGTCTTGACCCGCATGATGTATTGAAAACATTCATTGACCGGACAGATCGCATCCTTCATCTCATGGAAGGCTTTATGCCGGAATGCCGCTGGCTCAATGACAGCGAAACACTCACCTATCTCCATTCCTGTGCTTCAACCAGACGCCAACGTGTCAGGGTACCGGAAATTCCGATGTATCTGGACGCCTTTATCGCTGATGAACCGCTTGTTGGCGGCCTGGAGCCAAAGCTTGGCAACAGGCATTTGCGGGTTCTTACCGTTACCGGCTTTCCCGGCCAGACAACGCCGGGCATCCTTGATGATCTCAACCAGCTTGCTTTTCCTTACCGATGGGCAAGCCGTGCAATTTTGATGGATAAAGTGGATGCCATCAAGGTTCTGAGCAAAATTCGACGCCAGTGGTTTGCCAAGCACAAGTCCGTTGCGGTCATGCTCAAGGAAATCATGACCAATGAGGCGTCTGCCTTGCTTGATTCCGACGCCGCCAACAAGGCACAGGACGCAGATCTTGCCTTGCAGGAACTGGGCGAGGATGTGGCAGGACAAGCCTATATCACGGCAACAATTGTGGTTTGGGATGAAAACCCGGCTGTCGCCGATGAAAAATTGCGTCTTGTCGAAAAGACCATTCAGGGACGTGATTTTACCTGTATTACAGAAACGATCAATGCCGTTGATGCTTGGCTTGGCTCATTGCCGGGACATGTTTATGCCAATGTGCGGCAGCCAATTATATCTACACTCAATCTCGCCCACATGATGCCGCTCTCTGCTGTCTGGGCTGGCGATGAAAAAGACAGCCATTTCAATGCACCGCCGCTTTTTTACGGCAAAACGCAAGGGGCGACTCCTTTCCGGTTCTGCCTGCATGTCGGGGATGTCGGACATACTCTGGTTGTCGGTCCGACCGGGGCGGGCAAATCTGTACTGCTGGCGCTGATGGCCTTGCAGTTCCGGCGTTACCGGAATTCGCAGGTTTTCGCTTTTGATTTTGGCGGTTCTATCCGTGCTGCCGCACTGGCGATGGGTGGTGATTGGCATGACCTTGGCGGTACACTGGATGCCCCTGACGCAATGGTGTCTTTGCAGCCTCTGGCTAATATCCATGAAACGCATGAACGCGCCTGGGCGGCAGATTGGATTGTCGGTATTTTAAGCCGTGAAAACATTGTCATCACGCCTGACATCAAAGAACACATATGGGCGGCACTGACATCTTTGGCGTCGGCGCCAATCGAACAGCGCACCATTACCGGCTTTGCCGTTCTGCTCCAGAACAATGACCTCAAACAGGCATTGAAGCCTTATTGCATTGGCGGGGCGCATGGTCGGCTGATGGATGCCGAAACGGAAACGCTCAGGCTGGCAACGGTTCAGGCATATGAAACCGAAGGATTGATCGGCACAAGCGCCGCGCCTGCCGTTCTTGCTTATCTCTTCCACAAAATCGAGAAAAGACTGGATGGGCGGCCAACTATGCTCATGATTGATGAAGGCTGGCTGGCTCTGGACGATACCGGCTTTGCCGGTCAGTTGCGCGAATGGCTGAAAACCTTGCGCAAGAAAAACGCTTCTGTTGTTTTTGCTACACAATCCCTGTCAGACATTGACGGCAGCGCTATTGCCCCGGCCATTATCGAAAGCTGCCACACAAGGCTTCTGCTTCCCAATGATCGCGCTATTGAACCGCAAATTGCTGAAATTTACCGGCGTTTCGGTCTGAATGACCGGCAAATCGAAATTCTGGCACGCGCAGTACCCAAGCAGGATTATTATTGCCAGTCGCGCCGTGGTAACCGCCTGTTCGAGCTTGGACTTTCTGAAATCGCTCTCGCCCTTTGCGCCGCATCCTCAAAGCAGGATCAACAGGCAATGACAGCAATCCTTGAACAGTATGGCCGCGAGGAATTTCTGCACCGCTGGCTCATTCACAAAGGCCTGGCATGGGCTGCTGATCTCATCCCCCAATACCAGCAAAAGGAACCTTCATCATGATTTTCAGACTGCCTTACATTCTGCCTGCCTGTATTGCTGCTATGACAATGGCCAAACCCGCAATGGCTCTGACGGTTTTTGACCCCGGCAATTATGCGCAAAATGTGCTTTCTGCCTCCCGCGCGCTTGAGCAGATCAACAACCAGATCAAGGCGCTGCAAAATCAGGCGCAATCCTTGCTTAATCAGGCAAAAAACCTGCAAAAGTTGGACTATTCTTCCCTGATAAAGTTACAGGATAATATCAGCCGCACGCAGTTGTTGCTTAATGATGCGCAGCATATTTCTTTCAACATTAAAAACATTGATGAGCAGTTCCGCACCCTTTACGGCGAAGCAGATTTAACGACTTCGGACAAAAGACTGGTCGAGGATGCAAGAACCCGCTGGCGCAACTCTGTTGGCAGCCTTCAGGATTCCATGCGTGTTCAGGCGCAGGCTGTCGGCAATATGGAAACCAGCAGACAGGAAACCAGAAAACTTGTTGAGGCAAGCCAGAATGCAACAGGCGCATTACAGGCAGCACAGGCCGGAAACCAGCTTCTTGGCCTGCTTGCCACGCAGATTTCTGATGTTATCGCTCTTAATGCTTCAACTGGCCGCGCGGCCGCTTTACAGGAAGCAGAGCGCGCAGCAGCGGCCGAACAGGGACGTGAGCAACGCCGCCGTTTTCTGACACCGGGGCCCGGCTATGGTGCGGGAAAATAACCATGCCGGATACAGCTATGGTTAAACGATTGGCAGTTCTGATTGCCATTGTCGGCTGCCTGACTGCCATTGCCGCAAACTATCTTCAGATACGCAGCCAACCGCCCGCTATCATTCTCTCTCCGGCAACCCGTTCCAGCAAGGCTGTGCCGCACTCAAACGATCTGCATAGATGCCGACAACTGGGAGAAGCAGCCACAAGCGATCCGCGATGCCTTCGGGCATGGCGGGAAAGCCGTGACCGTTTCCTGAATCGCCAATTTCGATAAAGCAAAATTGGCGCTTCAGATCTTCTTTTCACGCATTTTCGAACGCGAAACCGGTTCCCGCTTTCGCTGAAAATGCTCCAGGCAAATCTTTGGAAAGCCACTGACTATGGAAACTGTCGGCGTTATTGATCGCTTCCTCAATACCTTCAACGGCCTGATTGACAGCGGCTTTGGCCTGCTCAGTCCTGAAGTCAGCTTCATCGCGTCAACGCTTGTCGTCATAGATATCACTATTGCTTTTGTCTTTGCGGCGTGGGGCGCGGATGACGATGTTATGGCGCGGCTTGTCAAAAAGACGATTTTTGTCGGCGCTTTCGCCTATATCATCTCCAACTGGCAATATCTGACAGGCACTGTTCTCAAGAGCTTTGCCGGTCTTGGCCTCAAAGCAGCGGGCACAGGTTTCAGCTATGAGCAGATGCTGCGCCCCGGTGCTGTCGCCCAGGTCGGGCTTGATGCCGGACGCCCGTTAGTCAACGCCATGTCTGAACTGATGGGATTTTACTCGTTTTTCGAGAATTTCATTCAGATAGCCTGTCTGGGATTGGCGTGGCTTATTATTCTGCTTACCTTTTTTCTTTTAGCTGTGCAGCTTTTCGTCACGCTCATCGAATTCAAGCTGACCACACTGGCCGGATTTGTGCTGATCCCCTTCGGCCTGTTCAGCAAAACGTCTTTCATGGCCGAAAAGGTGCTGGGGAACGTCATCTCAACCGGCATCAAGGTGCTTGTGCTTGGCGTCATTATCGGCATTGGCAATACCATGTTTGCCGAGTTCAAGCAGGGTTTTGGCGGGCAGACACCAACCATTGACCAGACTATGTCCATTGTTCTCGCGGCCCTGGCATTACTGGGGCTTGGCATCTTTGGCCCGAAAATCGCCGATGGCCTTGTTTCCGGCGGCCCGCAAATGGGGGCCGGTTCTGCTATCGCCACAGGTATGGCTGTTGGCGGGACAGCAATGGCTGGTGGTGCAGCTCTTGGTATGGCAGCCAGGGGAACAATGGCATTGGCAGATGGCGCAGGAGCCGCCATGCGCGGGGGAGCCGCGGCCGCTGGCGGTGCATCCGCTGCTTACAGGCTTGCTTCTATCGGCAGCACTGGCGTTTCCGGCATTTCTTCCGGTCTTGGCGGCGTCGCCAGAGCAGGTGCCTCCGCTGCCGTCTCGCCTCTTAAACGCGCAGCGGAAAACGCAAAGCAAGGCATATCGGCAGCCAATACCACTGGAGCAAAAATGGCTATTACAGCCACGGGCGGGTACTCAACACAAGGCACGCTTGCAGCAAACCCGTCACAGTCAAACAACCAGTTACCTAAGTCGAAAAAATCCTCATCCCTCAATCATTCCACTATGGCTGCCGCCCATGCGGTCCGCTCTGCCGATGGCAATGGCGCAGGTCACTCTGTCAACCTTTCTGAAAAGGACAAGTAATGCAGCATATCTTCAGACGGCCATCATCACGCTATGGCAAAACACCTCCGCCGGAAACGCCCTATCAGCGCGCTGCTCAGGTTTGGGATGACCGCATGGGAGCAGCCCGCGTTCAGGCAAAAAACTGGCGGCTTATGGCGCTCAGTAACCTGTTTCTGACTGCCGGTTTTGCTTCTGCGCTTGTGATCCAGTCCATGCGCGGCACTGTCGTGCCCTGGGTGGTAGAGGTCAACAAGTTGGGAGAAGCCAGAACTGTTGCGCCGGCAGTCGATCATTTTACCCCGGCAGACACACAAATCGCATGGTATCTGGCGCATTTCATCGAGCAAGTCCGCTCAATCCCCAATGATGCGATTATTGTGCGGCAAAACTGGCTTAATGCCTATGAATACACCACCAGCAATGGCGCTGCCGCGCTGAATGCTTACGCAAAGGCAAATGACCCGTTTCAGAAAGTCGGCAAGCAGCAGATCGCCATTGAAGTCTCATCTGTTATTCGCGCTTCGCCAGCCTCTTTCCGTGTTGCATGGGTGGAACGCACCTATGCAGATGGCTCCCTGGCTGCAACCGAACGCTGGACAGCCATTCTCAGCCTTGTCATCCAGCAGCCAAGGGACGCAGCCAAACTGCGCGCCAATCCGCTTGGAATTTATGTCAATTCCATCAACTGGTCAAAGGAACTTGCAGAATGACTATCCGCCCTCATAAACCGAACCTGCATATGCTGAAGCCAATCACGGGCTTTCTCCTTGCCGCAACCATTCTGGCGGGCTGTGCCTCTGGCAGAGTGCCGCCTGAAATCTCCTACGATGATATTACGATACCCGCTGCATTGACACCGGAGACACCGGCTCCCGTCAAAATCGTGGAAACGGCAAAACCACTGCCTTTACCCGGCCAGTTAAAACCTGTTTCCGCCACAAAAAAAGCCGCCGACAACAAAACACCAACTGAACGGATAGCGCTGGCAAACAGCTTTGCCCGTATGGAGCCGGTCAAGGACGGTTTTATCAATGCAATGCAGGTCTACCCCTATACAACGGGCGCACTGTATCAGGTCTATTCCGCTGTCGGTCAGATGACGGATATTGCACTCCAGCCGGGTGAGGAACTTGTCGGCAATGGCCCTGTTGCCGTCGGTGATACTGTCCGCTGGATTATCGGTGACACAGAAAGCGGCAATGGTCCCAGCCGGCAAATACATATCCTCGTCAAGCCAGTGCGTGCCGATCTTGTCACAAATCTGGTCATCAACACCAATCGCCGCACCTATCATCTGGAATTGCGCTCGACCGACAGCACCTACATGGCCTCCGTGACATGGCAATATCCGCAAGACCAGATCATCGCGTTGCGGCAGCAGAATGCCAGAGCACGCGCCACCGAACCGGTCGCCAGCCATGTTGATTTATCCAGACTCAATTTCCGTTACGCGATACAGGGCGGCAAAGCGCCGTGGCGGCCACTACGCGCTTATGATGACGGCCAGCAGGTATTCATCGAATATCCGCGCGGGATCACGCAAGGCGAGATGCCGCCGCTGTTTATTGTCGCGCCCGATGGCAAGGGCACTGAACTCGTCAATTATCGTGTGCGGCAGAACTATATGATTATCGATACCCTGTTTGCCGCTGCCGAATTACGCCTGAGAGACGGCAAGAGCAAAAGACAGAAATGCGTGCGCATTGTGCGGACAGACGGGCGGAGACGCTGATATGGAAGGCAATCCCATGAAACTGCGTCCTGAACCGCCAAAGGTGACACGCCTTTCCCGTAAAATGCTGCTGACAACAGGCATGATGGGAAGCATCATAATAGGCGGCTCCCTGATCTATGCCTTTCAGGGGCGGAAAGCTGACAACAAAGGCGAGGAACTTTATTCGCTGGACGGGCGGCGGATACCTGACAGCCTCCAGTCATTGCCGAAAGATTATACAGGCCCAATGTTAGGTAAGCCCCTGCCGGGCGATCTTGGACATGCCATGCTGGAGCAGGACAGACAAACCGCCCCCACATCAGAATCATTGCCCAACATCGACCCATCTGCCGCCGAGCAGGCGCAAAAACTGCGGCAGGAAATTGAAACAGCCAGACTGTCAACACTGTTTGCCGCAACACAAACCAAGACAGATCAACACAGCCAGCCCAATACCGAAAACGTTTCATCTTACCTGCCGGTATTGCCTGATTTTGCGCCTGCTTCCATGCCAGGCGATCATGCTTCAAAGCAAAAGGCATTCCTTGAAACCCCAAAAAATACGAAAACCGTATCGACAGAGCGGATAAACGCACCCGCCTCGCAAAACATTCTTCAAGCCGGTTCTGTTATCCCTGCTGCTCTTCTTACCGGCATCCGCTCGGATTTACCCGGTCAAATCACCGCCCAGGTGATACAGAATATCTATGACAGCCTGACAGGCAGGATCCTGCTGGTACCACAAGGCACACGCATTATCGGCCAGTATGATAACGCTGTCACCTTCGGCCAAAGCCGTGTGCTATTCGTCTGGAACCGGCTGATATTCCCTGATGGCCATTCCATTGTACTTGAACGGATGCCGGGCGCAGATGCCACAGGCTTCGCCGGTGTGCAGGATAAGGCTGATTATCACTGGTGGTCAGTCACCAAAGCGGCAGCTTTGTCAACCTTGCTTTCTGTCGGTGCCGAACTGGCGATGGATGATAACGATGACCGCCTTGTGCGCGCCATCCGCAACGGCGCACAGAATACTTTCAATGATGCAGGGCAGAAGATTGTTGATCGCCAGTTGAACATCGCCCCCACCTTGACCGTGCGCCCGGGTTTTCCTGTGCGCGTCCTCATCACACAAGACCTTATCCTCGAACCATACGGAGAAAATAAATGAGCAAATTACGCATCTCGTTACCGGTTGAGGAAAAGCCTGTAAAACTGCGCATTGAACTGCCAACGGCACTTTACAAAGACATCCAGCTCTATGCCGAACTTTTGGCCGCAGAAAGCGGAAGTAACCCCGTCGAGCCTGAAAAGCTGATTGCCCCTATGCTGCAAAATTTTATAAACAGTGATAAATCATTTAATAAAGCCAGAAAACAAAGAAAATAATAGAGCCTATACACCTGCTTGCCTCAATCCAAAGCTGGTGCTATTTTGCTCCTTATGCTGGAGGACAAGAAGTGATTGACGAAATCATTCAGCTCGCTATTGAGTGGAGCGGCAGAGTCCGGCAGAGCCTGTGTCGGCGGCAAGAGTTGAGGGAGAAATATGGCTAGATTCAATTCTCTAGAATTGTGCGCGGGAGCAGGGGGGCAGGCTCTTGGGCTCGAAAAGGCTGGTTTCGAGCATATCGCATTGGTAGAGCTTGAGCCGTCAGCCTGCGCAACGCTGCGGCTGAACCGCCCCTTTTGGAACGTTGTGGAGGGTGATTTGCGCCAGTTTAGCGGCGGCAACTCGGTGGGAGTTGATTTGGTGGCTGGAGGCGTGCCTTGCCCCCCTTTTTCCAAAGCAGGCAAACAGCTTGGGGCAAAAGATGAGCGCGATTTATTTCCTGAAGCAATTCGTTTGGTAGATGAATGTCGGCCGCAAGCGGTTATGCTTGAAAATGTGCGCGGTTTGCTAGATGCTGTTTTTGATGACTATCGCAACAAAGTCGAAAAGCAGCTTAAAAAGCTTGGCTATGTTCCGGGATGGCGCCTCTTGAACGCATCGGATTACGGTGTTTCCCAGCTTCGCCCTCGCGTTGTGTTTGTAGGAATTCGAAAGGACTTGGCCTCTGGTTTTTCATGGCCTGAGCCGCTTAAGAGTGAACCTGCCACGGTCGGAAATCTTCTGCACGATTTGATGAAAGCAAAAGGATGGCGGGGCGTTGACCGCTGGCGCGAACAGGCGAGTGCGATAGCTCCAACATTAGTCGGAGGCTCGAGAAAGCATGGCGGTCCGGATCTAGGGCCGACCAGGGCCAAACGCGCGTGGGCGGCTCTCGGCGTTGATGGTATGGGTTTGTGGGATGATGCGCCGCCTCACGACTTTGTGGGGATGCCAAGGCTTACAACGCGCATGGCCGCGCGCATCCAAGGATTCCCTGATGACTGGCAGTTTTCGGGCCGCAAGACAGCCGCTTACCGTCAAATCGGTAACGCCTTTCCGCCGCCAGTTGCTGCTGCTGTGGCGCAGCAGATATTTTTTGCTTTGTCTGTCAAACGCATTTACAAGGTGGCGTAAAAAATGAAAAATGCTGGCGGCGCAAGGGCAAAACTGCGTGCGCATTTCCTGCAAAATGTAGGCAGGATAATGAATTCGGAGGAATTGTCTCGAGTCTCAGGCGGAATAAGTGAATGGGCGCGGCGTGTCAGGGAACTTCGAAATGAAGAAGGTTATCAGATACTGACCCATCATGACCGGAGCAGTCTAAAGCCCGGTGAATATCTGCTGGAAACCGCCAAGCCGCAGCCCGCTTTTGCACGGGCAATTAGTAAGGAAACCAGGGCGTTCGTTCTCGATAGAAATGGCTTTACCTGTCAAATGTGCGGAGCTGTGGCTGGAGAACCCCACCCATATGATCCTTCAAGGAAGACGCGGCTGCATATCGGCCATATTATAGACAAAAGCAAAGGCGGAAACGACGAACCTTCAAACTTGCGGGCTATTTGCTCGGTTTGCAATGAAGGAGCGCAGAATGTCACTATGATCCGTCCTGATTTAAAGCAATTGCTTGTTCAGGTTCGGCGGGCAACATCGCAAGATCAGCTTGAAACTCTTCGGTGGCTAATTGCAAAATTTCCTGCGCAGACGGCCATGGAATTGGAAAAAAGAAAGCCAAAATTAAAATGAACCGAAGCGAGAATATGCGGCGCATTCGGAGTAAGAACACTCGTCCAGAATTGATGGTAAGAAAGCTCCTCCGCAGTCTCGGCTTTCCAGGGTATCGCCTCCACCGTAAAGATCTCCCGGGAAAGCCGGATATTGCTTATATTGGATGCCATAAAGCTCTTCTCATCCATGGCTGCTTCTGGCACGGGCATGATTGTAAGGCTGGTTTGCGGCGCCCTGCATCTAACCAAAGCTATTGGCTGCCAAAGATAGATCGCACGCAACAGCGTGATGCCAGGCATCTGGAGGAATTTCAACGTCTTGGATGGTCAGTTCTGACCGTTTGGGAATGCGAACTTGCTGATCAAGCAATGCTTGCTGAGAAGCTAAACCGCTTCTTAAAGCACACTGATATATAGATAACCAATTAGCTAACAAAAAACGTATAAAATGTTAGTTAAATTCCTTTAACTAACACGTATGTAACTTAAATTTCGGTCTGGTTTGCTACTCCCCGTAAATGTGCTTCGCAGATTTCCTTGACCCTGTTCTGTAAAACTTCAATCCGTTCAAAAAGCCATTCCAGCTCTTTTTTTGTGATTTTATAATGAGGCGAGTAACGCGCTTCGACATAAGCGCGGCGCAGAAGTTCAAAAACGCGTTTATATAGTCTTTTGTTCTGCGGCCATACGGAAATAAGTTCTGGTGCAATAGTATTGGCAAGGGCACGCAATTTTTTGATATTATGCTGTTTCGGGCTGTAAAGCGTCAAAGTCAGCAAGCAGAGGTAACCCCGTCGAGCCTGAAAAGCTGATTGTCCCTATGCTGCAAAATTTTATCAGCAGCGATAAATCATTTAATCAGGCAAGAAAACAAAGAAATTAAGTAACAAAAAACGTACAAAATGTTAGTTGAGTTCCTTTAACTAACATGCATGTAACTTAAATTTTATGAGTTTATATACGTGATTGATCTAGCCTGATTGGTAAGGTCCTAAAAACCGCACACCGTTGAAGTGGATCAGGTGAGAGGGAGCATCAGCCACCCATACCTCTGTTTCCCATGCGATTTCACTAAGGTAACGCCCCATTATCGCCCGGTTCGGGAAGGCAGTCACATAAACCAGCCCAGCAGTTGCTCCAGCAAACAGCTTGGCGAGTTCAGCGTGGCGTTTACCATCGACAGGTCCGTGACTGGTGACGGATTCCACAAGAAGCAGCCAGTTTTTCTCGGTGAAGTGCAAGACGACATCAGGCATCTTGCCATGCGAATCGACATTTATGCCCAGTTCAGCCAAAAGCGCAGCATCGAAATAGCCCCACTTGTCTCCCGTATCACCGGCATAGACCAGCACGCTACCGGGTGCAAAGCGGGGGGCGAAGTCCTCGATGATGGCCCGGATCAACTCGCTATGCTCGCCGGGGCTAAGAGTGATTTTCTTGTCCGGTGCAATCTCAACCGGGATGCGGTTCTGCTCGCGCTCCTTCGCGTACTTGGCGATCAGCGTTTCACGCTCGGCTAAGTAGGCTGTGAGATTATCATGCCACTGCGGCATCCCAAAGGTGCGAAACAATGTCAGCGCGGTGGGGTCGACCTGATAGACCGCCTTCGGGCTATTCACTGGACGATCGGGTTTGTCAGGATTGTAGAGGGCGATACCAGCATCGCAGAATTGGTGCATGGTCTGGCGTCGGAATGTTTCACGGGTATTTGGCGCATATTCCTTGCCGTAGTGCTCACGTACCCAATCCATGATAGGAGTAATGCCAACAAGCGGGCTTTCCGCATATGACCAGGGTTTGCCAGGCGTGAGATTCAGCAGGGCCAGCAAAGACAAGGCAGAGCGTTCGTTTTGTTGTGCTCGAGGGAGTCCCAGAGAAATGATGATCTGGTGGGCGGCCTTGATGTTTTCGTTTTTTTGGTCGGTCATGCAGTCAGTTTCATCAGTTGTTCATCGATCATGCCTTGCGTGATTTCGCTGTGCTTCTTGGCCCACTTGCCCAACTCGATCAGCGCTTCACGGTTCGGGTATTTTATCAGCTTAAGGTCGGTTGCATTAACCTGCGTATGGCCGTTGAAGCGGCGGAAGCACTCGTCTACGGCGGTCGTGTTCAGGAATACGGCCAATCCCCTTGCCAGCATCTCAGGCAAGCTACGTTTGTTCTCATGGAAGAGGTTGATGTGGTTCTCAAAGCCCAACACAGTATGGTCACCGAAGGCCGAAGGTTCAACCACGCTTGCCACAACGCGACGCCTTTCTTCCTTCGATGAGAACCGGCGCACTGCGCAGTAGAATCCATTAGGATAAAGCCACTTCTCGGTCTCCGCGTTGTGCAGAATCGAGTTTGGCTTCTTCAAACCCGGCAGCGGCCATATTGTCCCGGTCATGCTCAAGTGTCCGGGGTAGATCAGTGGCACAGTGCCTGCCTCGGGCATATCGCGCAGATGCTCTTTCAATCGGAAATCCACTACAGGCCCTGTCGATATCTTGATACCAAGATCAGCCAGCGTGTAACGCACAGCGGGCGATAGCTCGATGATGCTTTTCTCAATCGTGGTTGGTACATGAATAAACCGCTCGGAGTCATCCGGGAATACGATCCGCTCGAACGGATGTTCGTTCGTGGCAATGTCCGCAAAGGTGTTATCGGTTGAAGTCGTGACCGTTACTGGCCCTTGTTGGCCGCCCCGCTCAAGCCGGATGATGATGTTTTCCTGCAGAACCTTGTCATCCTTGAAAGCTTTACTGCGCGAGTCGAACAGGTGCATGTGGCGAATGGCTGCACGCTTAAGAATGAAATCACGGAACGGGCGGTAATACGGCCCATTGCAGAAGCTGCGCGGGATGATCGCCACGATCTGGCCTCCCGGTGCTGCCATTGCCACGGCCAGCGCTACAAAGGCCGAATACAGGTTCACCGTTTCAATGCCGACACTGCGCAGGGCTAGCCTGTGCGCTGACTGGCTGCTGATCTTCTTATAAGGCGGATTGAGGATCGCATGGGTATAGCCTCGATCCTGCAGACCTTCGACCGTCGCCAACTTGATGTAATCATCCGCGATGATGTTCGCCTTCACCCTGCTGTAACCGGCCAAGTGCTGCACCAGGTGCTCCCGCAAGGTGCCATCAATCTCGTAGGCGGTCGCCTCGACTGTTTCAAAGGTAAAGCCTCCGGCCACCCAACGGTCAAGAAAGGCGCAGGACAGAGCGCCCACGCCCGCGCCTGCATCCAGTAAGTGGCAGGTCTGCAAGGTGCTGGACGGGAACAAGGATGCCATGAAATGGGCCACGCTGGCAGGTGTCATGAATTGGCCAAACTCTGATTTATGCTTCCGGGCAATGCGTGGGGCTATCTCGCGGCGCACAGTATCGGCGGTATCAAGTTGCGGCATTCAGAGACTACCTCTTTGCGATTTAAAGCAGGCTGCTATAGATTCCAGCCTGCGTTTCGTGATTTTGAACCTATTCGAGATCGCTTCAGCATATCCTTGATAATGAAATTAATAGTGGATGCTATACGAATTCCTAAAACACACCATTGACCGTAAAAACAATGCTCTTTCAGGCACTATAGCTCATAATCTTTTTCTTTGACAGAATTTATCCCTCTAGTTTGTTAAAGGAATGATAAGCTGAAACCAAAGAAAACAATCAAATATCATTTTCTAACAAGGCACTCAAATTGAACGTAATGAGAATATCCGATTACTCAACAGACTATTCGCTTTTTTATTTCTACAAAAGAAAATTTGCTGTTATTTCAAATGTGCTTCGCAGATTTCTTTGACCCTGTTCTGCAAATCCTCAATCCGTTCAAAAAGCCATTCCAGCTCTTCTTTTGTGATTTTATAATGCGGTGAATAGCGTGCTTCGACATAAGCAAGGCGCAAAAGTTCAAAAGCGCGTTTATAGAGCCTTTTGTTCTGCGGCCATACGGAAATAAGCTCCGGTGCAATAGTATTGGCAAGGGCACGCAATTTTTTGATATTGTGTTGTTTCGGGCTGTAAAGTGTCAAAGTCAGCAAAAGACAGTGATAAATGCGCTCTGTTGCCTGATGGGCTTCAAAAGCACCGGATTTAAGAGCTAAATTCCCATAGACATTTGTTTTGCTAAAAGAAAATTTGGCATTTTCCAAAGCTAATTGTGACAAACCGTACCACTCATCAAAATATTTTTCCGCTTCCTTGTGCTTTTGAGCGTCAGTCATTTTGCCGGGTTTGACGAACGGGTAGCCCTCGGCTTCATAAAGCACAATGCCTTCACGCAGAATATCCAGAAAAAACGGTCTGCCAACAGAGATCTGGTTATTAATATCTACAAAACTATGATAAATTGGCTCAACCGGTGTCTTGATCCGCTTTGTCACCAGCCATTCGCGTTCAATGCGCTCATCAGCATGGCGCCAGAATTCCGGATCAGTAAAAGCCTCACCGCTGACAACAACCAGCAGATCATAATCTGAAAAATAACCGTTAGCCTTGTCTTCCACCCAGTCACCGCGGGCATAGGAGCCAAACAGAATAAGCTTCAGAATACGGCCGTCGCGTAACAGTTTCTTTGTCTTGGTCGATTGCGCCTGCTGAAACTCCTCAAAAAGGATTTTGGCAACAAGTGCCAGTTCCCTGCGCTTGCGCGGCGGCAGATAATCTATACGTTCTTCCAGCAAATCAGGATAGGATGTCATATGAATTCCTAAAACACGCCATTGACCATAAAAACAATGTTCTTTGCGGCACTGTAGCCCATAATCTTTTTCTTTGACAGAATTTATCTTTCTACTTTGTTAAAGGAATCATAAGCTGAAACCAAGGGAAACAATCATAAAATGAAAAGGACGTGATCATGGCGGCAATAAATGTTTCTCTGCCTCAAGAAATGAAGCTGTGGGCTAAACGCCAGACTGCTGACGGGAATTTTGAAATATCTGCAAGAATTGACCTGAAGCAAGGTACTGGATTATTACTCAATATATCATAACAGAAGGTTTTTTTGGCAATACCGGTTAAAGTTATTGTCTGTATAAATGGAGGGAGTGCAGTCATGCTCATAATCAAGCCATATGGAAGAAGCGTTGTTAAAAAAGGCAATGCTGAACAGCGTAAACGCCAGATCATGCACAGGCAGAAGGACGAAAAGTCGGAGGAAGCCAGATCGATTGCCGAGTTTACTGAGAACCATAGTGAGGCGGTGATTGCGCAATGGATATCCGTTATAGATAAAATTATAGCCAAGCCCGCAAAAATTGAAGAGCCTA
>Ga0153943_1000031_pt1 | contig 73318 bp, 76 predicted proteins | sample TSNJ027MetaG_FD_104721 | JGI IMG/M metagenome (GOLD analysis project Ga0153943, IMG submission 104721) | Attine ant fungus gardens microbial communities from New Jersey, USA - TSNJ027 MetaG | ecosystem: Host-associated > Fungi > Mycelium > Unclassified | place: USA: New Jersey, Brendan T. Byrne...
GCTCTAAAATAGAGTTATAATAAAAAGCAAGAGGCAAAGCCTGAAAAATGGCTTTGCCCCACGTAACTATCAACATATCTTATATCAGTTATTACAGTTTACACATACTTTGAAAAAGTCTCCTATATTACCAATTTTTAGTCCAATCATATCAAAAAAGAACCAGAACATTAAAATCATATTACCCAAAAGTGCTAGTTTTTTATACATCTTAAATCCTTTCGCAATAAATGGTAAAGAAACTTTATTCATCATCTAAATGCACAAATTCACCTTTTCTCATAGTCATGATTTCTTTTCTAGGATAGGTTAACTGCCATTCTTCTAAACTTTCTTTTGACCGTTCTTCTTTTGCTTTTTTCCATTTCATAAGTATATCATTTAGACCATTGCTATCAATGCATATAGCAGTTTTACCACCCATTGGTATTAATGTGATTTCACCATATTCTTTTTCCAGTTCAAATAGAGTAAACATTACATCTTCATAACTAACTAAGCTAGGTTCTGTCAATGCACGGTTATTAACATTTAGTGCTCTTGCAAGTTTTTCTAAGTTATCATCTTTAGGTACTCTTTCACCTGATTCATATTTTTGAATTAGGCGGACACTGATACCAGTAGCATCAGAAAGAGCCTGTTGCGTTATATTTCTGAAAGACCTTATATCTTTAAGTTTCTTATTCATTGCCATTTTAATCACCTCATTATCTCCCATTTTATCATAAAAATATTCAGATATAAAGATATTATTAAATTATTTGAATTTTCCTATTGACACGCACAAAAAAGTGCGTTATAGTAAGAATGTAAACACGTACAAATAAGTGCGTGATAAGAAAGGAGGAATGTGGATGAAGAAAATGTACTTGACAGCAAGCGATGTATCACAGGTCTTAGGTGTTTCTCTGGGACATGCTTATAAAGTAGTAAGAGAACTGGATAAGAATCTTGAGAAGCAAGGGTACATTGTGGTAGCAGGTAGAATCTCAAGCAAATACTTTGCCGAAAGATATTATGGATTCAGTGAAGTAAGTTAATAGAAACTATATGAAAGAAGAGGAGTGAGTATTTGAAAGCACAAAAAGACCCCAAAAAGGGAACATGGTATATCCAATTCTATTATAAGGATTGGCAGGGAAATAACAGAAAGAAATTTAAACGTGGTTTTAGGACGAAAGGAGAAGCAGAAGCATGGGCTAGAAATTTCTTGCAGCAGAAAAAAGAAGATTTCGATATGACTTTTAAGAGCTTTTTAGAAATTTACTACGAAGATATGGAAAACCGCTTACGAGAAAGTACAATGCATACAAAGAAGTATATTGTAGATTTAAAAATACTTCCATATTTTGGTAAGAAATCAATGAATGATATTAGGGCATCAGATATTAGAACATGGCAGAACACATTAATAAAGCAAGGATACTCCGCCACATATCTAAAGACAATAAATAACCAATTATCAGCAATTTTCAATTATGCGACTAGATTTTATGGATTGAATAATAACCCATGTAGACCAGGCAGGAAGTATTGGAAAAAGTAAAGCAGATGAAATGGATTTTTGGACGAAGCAAGAATTTATGAAGTTTGTAGATTGCTTAAAAGATAAACCACAATCCTATATGGCATTTCAAATATTATATTGGACAGGTATCAGGATAGGCGAATTAATGGCACTGACTTATAAGGATATAGACCTAGTAAATAAAACAATCACAATTAATAAGTCTTTTCAGAGGATAAATAAAAAAGATTTAATCACAGAACCCAAGACACCTAAAAGCAACCGAGTTATAAGTATTCCTCAATTTCTGACTGGTAAAATAGAAGAATATCTGAATTGCTTATATGGCATAATGCCAACTGACCGTTTATTCCCATTCACAAAGCATTATTTTACAAATGAAATGATTCGGGGAGTTAAGAAATCAGGAGTTAAGAAAATAAGGTTGCATGACCTAAGACACGGACATGCTTCATTATTGATTGAGATGGGGCTTTCACCTTTAGTAATCGCTGAACGATTGGGACATGAGAAAATTGAAACAACATTAAACACCTATTCTCACTTATATCCAAATAAGCAAAAGGAACTAGCGGATAAGCTAAATGCTCAATATGAAATGGAGGATAATCTATGAGTGGAAAGGATAAGGACAGATATAGAAATCAGATGATAAGCTTTCGGATTTCGTCAGGAGAGCGAGAAGAATTGGAGGCAAGAATTAGGGCTAGTGGATTATTGAGATCCAATTTTATTATTCGTTCTTGCCTCACAAGCAAGGTGGTGGTTGTAGGTAAAAAGGAGCAGGTCATTAAAATTGTTGATGAATTGAAAATCATGGATAGGCACATGCAAGAGATAATGAACCAAATACAAGATGAAGAATTATCAATTACATCAAAAGGGCTAGCAGATATGGAAGAAGAATATATAGCAATGCTAAAGGCTATTATATGGATTTTAGACGGAGCTAAGTATTTATGGCAATGATAAAGGTTAAAAAAGCATAATACAATCGTTTGACAGACGTTGTAATAAGGAGATGATACAGATTATGTGTAACTACAATAAGAAAGCTCCTGTACTGGCATACAAGAGCAAATGACACATAATACAATGCGTCTACATCCACTCGTATTGTATCATGTAAAATCTCCACATTCAAGAAAAATAAAAAAATTGAATATTTGGAGGATATGCAATGCAGCACAACTTAGAAGAAGTAAAAATTATCTCTATGGATAGTATCCAACGACAGGAAATAGAATGGTTATGGTATCCATATATACCATATGGGAAATTGACTATAATTCAGGGGGACCCAGGAGAAGGCAAGACGACATTTGTGTTGAATCTTGCTGCGAGATTATCAAGAGGGATAGGATTTAATAAAGGTGATGATATGAGACAACCAATTAATATTATTTATCAGACGGCAGAAGACGGTCTGGCAGATACGATAAAACCAAGATTGGAAGAAGCAGAAGCTGACTGTACAAGGATATTGGTTATTGATGACAGTGAGAAGTCATTAACAATGGATGATTGCAGACTAGAGAGAGCAATAGAGCAGACGAAAGCTAAGGTATTGATACTAGACCCCATTCAAGCATATCTAGGGGACGGTGTTGATATGAATCGTGCCAACGAAACAAGGGATATGACAAAGAAATTAGGTGCGATTGCAGAAAAGACAGGATGTGCAGTTATCTTGATTGGGCATATGAATAAATCAGGTGGTTCTAAGGCTGCTTATCGGGGTATCGGTTCGATTGATTTCTTTGCAGTTGCAAGAAGCGTGCTATTAGTAGCACGTATCGCTGACCAGCCCAATATAAGAGTAGTCGCTCAAATTAAGAATAATTTAGCAGCAGAGGGAAGTCCAGTAGCTTTTGAACTATCAGAGGGAAAATTCAATTGGATAGGTAATTATGATATTACAGTTGATGAATTACTCGGTGGGTATTCAAAGTCTAATAAAATCCAACAGGCAAAGCAATTATTGAAAAGCTTATCAGGAACTAAGGTAATGATATCAAGTAAAGAAGTTTTTGAGAAAGCCAAGGCAATAGGGATTTCCCAAAAGACAGTTGAAGAAGCCAAACATGAATTAGGTATTGAAGCTAAACGCATGAATGGTAGATGGCACTGGGATTTAGATTTAGAAAATAAAGAGTAAGGTAAGACCGCAACACTGTAAGTCCTAAGTCTTTGCACTGTTAATATTGCGTTATTTAAGAATGCAGAACCCTAAGACTAACGATGTTGCGTCCTTAGATATTTCCTTGATTAATATAAATGCAAATGTACATTTGCATAGAGAGGTGAACAATGAATCATAAAGAGAAGACGGAACTTCTACAGTCTTTTGCAAAAGGGGTTGAAACAAACGACAGCAAACTCTTGCAAAACACATTGAATCTGTATAACTCAATGGTATATGTAAGCATTGCAAGGCAAATGCAGAGGGAGAATTATCAGCAAATAATTAACACTGATGACGAGTTGATAAAAGAAAGACTGATAACAATGAACGGTACACTGGAGAAAGTAAAAGATATATATATGAAAGATAACAACGAATGATAGGAGGTTATTATGATTAAGCAGCCACCCAAGGGGAGTAGAAATGTTAATGATACGTTTCTTGAGAGTGAGAAAAGAAAAATTGATTTATTCAATGAAGTGTTAGGAGATATTAATCTAACATTAGCAGAAGAATCGTCACTCATATGGCTTGCAGGATGGGAAACCAGTACGGTGAAGAATATTATCGTAGCGTTTGAGAAAGCCATTCAAGCAAGAATGATTAAGTAATGACAGGGAATGGCAGCCCTACCTATAGAAAAAGTAAGCTGTGATATCAGAATAGGAGACATGACATCAGATATCAGATATATAGAATTGATATCAATAGGTTGACATCAGAAAGTAGATATTTGATATCATAAAGCCCTCGGCGTTTGAGAGCGAAATACACCCATCGCACAAATCTTCGATTTGTACTCTGGGTATTTCGCCCTTGCAGGGAGCAAAGGTCAGCAGAGCTGCCCTTACAAATGCTCATGCATTTGTGTTAGTGCAGGCACGCATATCGGTTCGTAAATGGACACCTTATGGTGTCCACTCGCAGAGAGGAGGAAACAGCCTATTGTAAGAAATTCATTTATTCAGATGTCAAAGTTAACAAATCTGAAAGGCAGGATAAACTATATTTCAAGCCATGCACGACAGGAGAATTTGTATGCGGTGTATGAGACCACAGATAGCCAATTTTGGGAAGAGCTTGCCAAGTGCAATCAGGGAGAATTTGTTAAAAGCGGTACAGAGGGAAAATGTATCGAAGCAAGGGAATTGATTATTGCACTACCGGAAAGTTTTGTGAATTATCAGCCTGATATGTTGCTGAAATTGTTTACAGAGCATTTTAAACAAAACTATGGAACGGAGTGTATTGCAGCCTTGCATCATAACAAACGCAAAACCAATTATCATATCCATCTAATTTTTTCAGAACGAAATCTGCTTACAGAGCCGATAGAAAAGATTGCGACAAGAAATATGTTCTATGATGAAAATGGAAAACACGTCCGTACCAAGAAAGAGATATTGGACAAAGCAGGGCAACTTCGTAGGGGGTGTAAAATAATTCCGAAAGGTGAAGCGTATGAGCGTAATCTATTTACCATAAAAGACATTAGATTTAAGAGTAAAAATTTTCTGGAAGAGGTAAAATGTTCCTATACAAACCTTGTCAATATTTATGTCAAAGATGATAAGGAGCGGTTGCAGGTATTTGATAAAAGTGGAATATATTTGCCAACGAAGAAGATTGGCAAGAATAATCCCAAAGCAGAACAGATGAAAGCGGATAATGAAATGCGGAAAAAGTGGAATCAGACCGTAGACAGGGCATTGATCAGCGGAGTGCCGGAAACGCAGATTATGGAAGTTATGCAAACGGAAATCTCTATCAAGGCAAGGGAATCGGTAAAGCAGTTTGGCAGACGACCACAGCTATTTGCGACACTTGAAGTGGTTTCTAAGTATCATCTATATTCTATTTGTTTCTGGCAGTTACTAATATTACCAAGATACAAAGTGAATAATTCGCCGTATTATTCACTTTGTTCTGGGTCAATTGCCAACATCGTCACTATTAAAAATTCAAATGCTGATTAACCATTTTATCATTTGCAGAGCTAATAAAGTTGTGGCAACAAAAATCAGTGAGTCCAAATAGTATGTAGAATTAAAGTAAAATATCGGCGAAAAAAGCATAAAAAATAATCAAATATATTTAGAAACACCGCTGAACTTGCCGAGTTCGAATAAAGATAAAGAGATAAGTATATAAATATGATAGATGATTTTATTGATTGTCAATCATATTTTAATTATATTAAAACTAATATCATTCAAAAAATAGGTTGAATTAATCCTAAAATGTGCATATAATATAATTAGAAGGGATGTGAAATCATGCAAGTAAATTTAAAAAACTTAGTGTCCATAACAGAAGCTAATCAAAATTTTTCAAAGGTGGCAAGAATGGTTGATGAAAATGGAACAGCAGTCATAATGAAAAATAATGTTCCTAGATACGTATTGATTGATTATAGTACAATTCAAGAGGATAATACGGCCGATGATTTAACTGTAGATGAAGTCACAAAGAAAATACTTAATAAGCATATAAAAGCATTTGAGGAATTAGCAAAATGATTAAACTTAGCAAAGAACAAATAATATCTATGCATCATTTATTAATTATTCAATCTGGTGGTCTAGATGGCATTCGTGATGAAGGCTTACTAGAATCAGCTATGAATACTCCATTTCAGACCTTCGGAGATGAGGAGTTGTATCCAACCATACAAAAAAAGGCGGCAGTTTTATGTTATGGTCTGGTTAATAACCATGCTTTCATAGATGGGAATAAGAGAATAGGCATCCTTGCTATGCTAGTATTCTTAGAGATTAACGGGATAGATATTAACAGTAAAGATAAAGAATTAGTTAATTTGGGTTTATCAATAGCTTCAAATACTGTGGGAGTAGAGGATATTATTAGATGGATAATAAACCATTAAGGTATGTAGCGTGGTTATATATGTGATTCTATTTTGATTCTAAAAGTTTTTAATGTCACGCAAAGTCAAGATAATAATGAGAATATAAATAATATAATCACTAGAAAACATAGAGAAACACTACAATATAAGTTTCAAGAATAGAGTTTGAGTAACAAACAAGAAGCCACAAAGCCAGTAACCATAAGGGCACTGAAAAATCCCCGTTTTTTGCAGACGGGGATTTTTCAATGCATATTTATACATAGCAAATTTGAGAGAATACACAGGAAATTCACTATGATTTCATATAAAAAAAGAAAACAGCCTCAATTAGGCTGGATATGGAGTCATCAATTTGCTATTCAGGAGACCTTCAAAGATTGTGTAAATCTCCAAACTGATGTAAGATAAAATCACATTAGTTTGGAGGTTTTATTATGCCAAAGAGAACAAGAAATGAATCACCCCAGAAACAAGCAATGCGCGAAATGATGAAGGATTATCTGAAGAACAATGATGTCCTGGTTAAGGATGGTGCCGATGTCAATGCCGTTATGAGGGATATGATGTCTGTTCTACTGGAAGGTGTCCTTGATGAAGAACTCGATGAGGAGCTTGGTTACACCAAATACGATTATCGCAACAAAGAAACAGACAACAGCAGAAATGGCCATTCCTCGAAAACCATGCATACTTCTTACGGTGACATGGAGGTCGCAATTCCCCGGGATCGCAAAGGCGAATTTGAACCCCAGGTCATCAAGAAATATCAGAATACGGTAACCCAGGACATGGAAGAAAAAATCATTTCCATGTATGCCAAAGGAATGACAACTACTGATATCGAAAGCCATATGCGTGAGCTTTATGATATTGACATCTCAGACAGTACCGTGAGCCGCATTACCGATAAGATTCTTCCGATTGTCCGGGAATGGCCGTTCCTGCCATTCCCGGACAATTGATCCTTACCTTTTTGCCATTCAGATACACATCTCCATACTTGTGTTTTTCTGCACCTATCAACATATGCATAAGTTCTGTACGCCCTGAGCCAATCAGCCCAGCCAGACCTACCACTTCACCATGATGAACCTTCAAGTCACATGGTGATACAATGCCTCCACCAAAATTCTTCAGTTCAAGCGCTACATCTTTTGTCGTGTATTCAACCAGTTTGGGATAGTAATTACCTATATTCTGACCAATCATATAGCTAATAATTTCGGGCTCACCCTTCCCTTCCATTGAACCATAGTAAGTCACACTTCCATCTTTTAGTACTAAGCATTTATCTGCCATTTTTACAATCTCTTCAAGATAATGTGTAATAAAGATAATCGTCAAGCCATCCTCACGCATTTTATCCATCACTTCAAATAACTTTTTTCGTTCTCTCGTCGTAAGGGATGTAGTCGGCTCATCAAATACCACTACCTTAGGTCTTTTATATAACACTTTCGCAATTTCATCAATTGTTGCGTAGAGGCTGGATATGATCCCAATTTTCTGTTGATATCAACATCCACGCCCAATTGATCAAATATTTCTTGCACTTCTTGATTCTGTTTCTTAAAATCTAAAAAGTGCATTTTTGTCTTTATGTCTTTGCCAAGCACAACATTGTCGGAAACTGACAGGTGTGGAACACCACTAAGCTCCTGATAAACAATGCCTATTCCCTTTGCGTCTGCCTCTATTGTGTCGTGAAAACTTACTGGCACATCGTCTACAAGCATCTGACCGCTTTCAGGATAGTAGATGCCTGACAAAATCTTCATCAATGTACTTTTGCCTGCACCGTTTTGACCTGCTAGGGCAAGAATCTCTCCGGGGTTCACTTTGAAACAGATGTCTTTCAGCACCATATTTCCAAAAAATGACTTATGTATATTCCTGAACTCAATCATATATATTTTCCGCCTCCTTGATTTGGAATTAAGCCGTCAATCAACATATTTACAACCGATCACCTTCTTAGCCGCTTGTGCAATATCGACAGCCCTCATCTTAAAGGTCTTTTTCAAGTATTCCAGATCGCCGACCTCTCCAAATTGATCTTGCACCCCAATTCTTGCCAAAGGGCAACAACAGTTTTCCGCAAGCACCTCCGCTACCGCCGATCCCAGTCCGTTTAAAATATTATGGTTTTCCGCCGTGACAATCGCCTTCGTCTCATATGCCGCTTTTATGATACTGTCTTTGTCGATGGGTTTAATCGTATAAGCATTTAAAACTCGGGCTTTTATGCCTTCATTTACCAATGCATTTGCCGCTGTGATCGCCTCTGCTACCATGATTCCTGATGCGATAATCGTAACATCCTCACCAGATCTTACCTCTGCTATCTTTCCGATTTCAAAAGTCGAACCATCCTCGTATATCTTCTCAGCCTTTTTTCTGGAAAGCCGAATATAAAATACTCCGGGGGCATCTTTTGCTTTCCGCAAAATATCCCGCAACATAGCCGAATCCGTAGGCTCGATGATGGTCACTTCCGGAACACAACGCATCATCCCGATGTCCTCCAGCGGCATGTGGGTTCCACCGTTCAAGGTTGCCGTTATCCCCGGATCCGAGCCGATAATTTTAATATTCTGTTTTGCATAGGCCGCCGATATAAAAACCTGATCCATAACTCGTCGACTGGCAAATGTCCCAAAGGTATGCGTAAATGGTATTAATCCGGTCGCCGACATCCCTGATGCAACACCGATCATATTCGCCTCTTGGATACCGCAATTGACGGCTTTATCTCGATGATCATTCCAATAGTTCGTCATACCGATACTATTGATCAGATCTGCATCTAGATAGATGATTCGATCATCTTCCTGTGACATTTCTTCCATCACTTCAGCGAAGGCGACTCGCATTTCTTTATGCTCTTTAACTACTTTGTCTACTATGCGATACATCCCTACACCTCCATTTCTCTTATAGTCGATAACTGTTCATCAAGTCTTTCCATTGCTTGAGCATACTCAACCTCACTAAATTTCACGTGATGATTGTAGTAAATATTTTCTGTAAAAGAACAACCTTTTCCTTTAATCGTGTGTAGAATAATCATATGTGGCTTTCCTTTTACTGATTTAGCCCGCTCAATTGCTTTTACTATCTTTTCAACATTATGTCCCTCACATTCTTGCGCATCCCAACCAAACTCTTCAAATTTTTTTCGCAAATCTCCCAGATCACAAATTTCTTTGGTATAACCGTCTAACTGCTTTTCATTGCAGTCAACAAAGGCAATTAAATGATCCAGTTTTTGTTGTGGTGCAAATAGAGCACCTTCCCAGACCTGCCCCTCATCACATTCACCATCTCCCAATATCAAATATGTATAATTGTCTCTGTTTCGATATTGATGACCCCAGGCAATGCCGATAGCACTTGACATCCCCTGCCCCAGTGAACCGGTTGACATATCGATTCCCAGTGTTTTATTCATGTCACAGTGACTCGGCAGACTGGTTCCCCCTTGATTAACTGTTAAAAGTTCATCTTCTTTGAAATATCCTTTTGTCGCCAAAGCTGCGTATACTGCCGGTCCACAGTGTCCTTTTGAAACAATCAGCCAATCTCTTTCTACCCACTGTGGCTTTTTTGGATCAATCCTCATTACTTTACCGTAAAGAACAGCCATCAACTCCACCATCGACATCGAACCACCGATATGTCCGGCCTTAACTTTGCTCAAACATGTAAGTGTCGACTTTCGTATTTTTACAGCCAATTCTTCTAATTGTAATACTTCTTCCCTTCCCATATAATCCCCCTTAAAAGCTTTCTCGGTATATTTCGAGAATATCATTACGGGTCATCTCGACATAGTTATTGCTAAGTAATCTCTGCTGCCCCACAATCACACTGTCTGCAAATTCCTCCAACTCTGGTTCTGCAATTCCATATTCTCTCAATCCCTTCTTAGCATAAATTTGGTCAAATAATTCAAGTAGTGTTGTTATTGCAATTTCCACAGACACATTTAGCTCTGATGCCACCAGTTCTTCCAAAAGCTTTAATTTTCCTTCAGGTTGTTTTTGTTTATACTTATAAAGCACTGCTGACAGCATCAACTGATTTGCCTCACCATGAGGAATATGGTATTTGCCGCTTAAAGGATAGCTGGTAGCATGAATTGCTGCACACCCAGCGTAACCGAAAGCAATTCCTGCAAGATTTGACGCAAGTAGAAACTCTTTCGCTCGATCCTTCCATTTTTCAAGCCCCTTTTCCAACGTATATAGATAGGATTGAAGTATTAATCTCATAGCTTTCTCTGAATAAGCCTCACTATGATAAATAGCTTTAGGTGACAAATAGGATTCCATTGCATGAATAAATGCATCCATGGAACTCGTGGCAAAAAACTTATATGGTAATGACTTTACCACTTCTGTGATCAGAATTGCTCTATCCGCATACATGGAATCTAATGCTAGCCCTTTTTTCGTTTTCTGCCTTCTCAACGCACTGATAGTGATATTCGTTACTTCGCTGCCAGTTCCGCAGGTAGTTGGAACCACAATCAAGCTTCTTACCTTTTGCGGTATTATTTCTCCCGTAAATAGATCTTCCGTCTTCCATTCACCTGCAAAAACCAAAATCTTGGCAATGTCGATGACCGTTCCACCGCCAACCGCAACTATTCTAGTGATATCATTGGGAGTATCTTTTCTGATACTATCTATCATCTCATCATTAGGCTCACCACTTCCATACTTCTCCTGGAATAGCACTTCGCACGGAAGCTCTAAATCCCGAATAAAAGGAATAAAGATAGATTCATTAGTTAAAATCATATCCCTTTCATTTATAGCTTCACTTAAAGCAAATTCTGCAAATGTATCAAGATTGGTAATTTCAGTGTGCAGTGTAAAAATAAACATCTATTCAACTCCTCCCTACTACAATATGGTTTCATTATATATTCAAATTGTCGACATGTCAACTCAATTGTATAATTAATATAATATGTAATTATATTTCATATTATGTATATAATACCATAGTTTGTTGACAAAACCCAGTGTTTTTGAAATAAATCAATTTACTATTATTGTATTCTATGATATACTTTGATTGACAATCTTGAACATATTAAAACAATGGAGTGAGAAAAATGCCAAAAAGCAAAGTCGTCTTAAGCGAACCGGTTTATGATTATATTTTACAAATGGTTATAAATAAAGAACTAAAACCAGGTGACCGCATACCGGAAACAAAAATAGCTGAAAAGTTTACTATCAGCCGCACCCCCGTCCGTGATGCCATGAGACGCCTGTCCAATGAGGGAATTATAGATATTTTTCCAAACAGATATGCTCAGGTTAAGGTATATAGTGAAAAAAGCATTACCGAAATAGGCACCTTAAGAGTTGCCCTTGACACGATTTCAGTTAAATTGGCTTCTCTGTATGGCAGCCGGTCTGATTTTCTGCATCTAGCCGATCTGGCAAAGCAATTAGAAGAGGCTTATGAAAAAAAGAATTCATTGTTGAAGAAAAAGTTAGACTGCGATTTTCATCTTTTTCTTTCACAAATCAGTGGCAACGAACTTTTAATTAAGTATCAAAAAGAGCTTTATCTGCGAGTTCAATATATAATGATCTTTTACGAAAACCCTGTTGAGAACGTTAAACGTTACATAAAGCAACACAATGAGATTGCTCAGGCACTGATGGAGGGTAACGAAAAGTTGGCAGAATCAATCATCATCGATCATCTGACTTCCTTTTATAATCTAAGTGACAAATTTCCAGGCAATTTCTTTTAATTAAGTAAGGATAAATTAGGATCCCATCAACTTTGCCACGATGGAATACAAGATACTAAAAGTGCCAGTTGCTGATATTGATTCTGATGTTCTTGATGAACATACATTCACATTGGCTTCAGTTAAATGAAGAATATCATCGAAAGCAGGATGAACATAGCGAACAGTCGCCCAAAATGGCGTCTCCGTTCAATATACTACGGTTAAAAACGCCTCGCATTTTATATAGCTTGATAATACGGTGCTTATGCAAAGTGTTGTTGGAATAGAGGAAATACGGAAAATGATTGCATAGAATCCACATATTTTATCAGTATTATTTAAGAAAGTGAAGGATATGTTATGAATACTAGAATAATGACAATTAATGATTATGAGCAAGTTTATTCCCTATGGTGGAACACACCGAACATGGGTCTTAATAATTTAGACGATTCCAAAGATGGCATAGAGAAATACCTTGTGCGAAACCCCAACACTTGCTTTGTTGCCGAAAAAGGTGGTAAGATCATCGGCGTGATTTTAAGTGGACATGATGGGCGCAGAGGATATATTCATCATACTGCCGTGGCTGAAAGCGAACAGCGAAGCGGCATCGGAACCACTCTTTTAAGCGCTGCGATAGAAGCTCTGAGGCATGAGGGGATAAACAAAGTTGCTCTTGTGGTATTCGGCGAAAATGAAAAAGGTAACACCTTTTGGGAAAGACAAGGGTTTATTATAAGAAATGATTTGATTTACCGTAATAAAGCGATTGCAGACTTTACAAGGATTGAATAATCAGCCCATATAAAATGGGCTTGCTGTTGTCTGATTAACATGCAAGACCAATTTTGTGTTATTTTTCAAAATCTTTATAGAAAAGGCTGGGCTGTATTCCGGAATTATACTGATACTTTCCACTATTGTATTCGGAAAACTCGCCTTCGATTGTATGATAGTAGATTTGGCATATTTCAACCATCGGATAAATCTTTACGGGCTGAACACACTGTATTTCTAATGTCCAATATCCTGAAAATCCAATATCACCAAATCCGGCCGTGACATGAATGCACAATCCTAACCGGCCTACTGACGATCGTCCCTCGAGCATGGGGACATACTGATTTGTCGAAGTTCTTTCGAATGTTCTCCCAAGATATAATTTGCCAGGTTGTAAAATCAAACCTTCTTCTGGAATCGTAATTGTTTCAGTGTTTAGTCGTTTTTTCATATCTAAAATATCATCAGCATAGACAAGAAGCTCATTGTGGAGTCTCAAATTATAGCTGTTAGGATTGATGTATTTTTCGTCAAATGGCTCAATAGATATTTTTTTATTCATTACCTGCTTCTTTATTTCTAGACCAGATAAAATCATAATAATTGACCTCCGCTTCATTTCGTTCTGCATCAATGTTGTCAATACCGGGAATAGTTAATGTTTGCAGACAATGCATGATTCATATTGAGCCATAGAATTAGGGTTAAGCATATATTCCAATCCTCCTCTAATTTCTATATTGGTAGAATATCACTCAGATAGAGAGTTGTCAAATTAATCATTGGTAAAAAAGGTAGCTTTTCATCTAATAAACAAAATCACCAGCGCTGGCGATCCAGCTACCAAACTGCCTAAAACACTTGATAATCCTATCATATTTTTGCAAACTCGACAATGGGCGGCAATTGACTTTGCCGCTGCCGCATGTTAAAATGTTCATAATTATTAACGAAGAAGGAGGTGAGAGGTGTGATAATTTCAGTTTTTGCAAGCAATGACAAAGTGTTTGCTAATTGTGAATGTATTAAAGGCTTCGCATTCAAAAATGCGGTATTAGGGGTGAATTATGCCCTTTTGTCGATAATTTGTGACGATTTTGGACGTTTACAGGATAACTGCGCCCATTTTAGCCGTATTGAATACCTCTTGCCTCACGATAGATGCGTCTGATTGATCAGGCATGTTCATGTGTGAGTTGCCCGGGTATTCTAACGGATATGCGGGTATTTTTGTATTTAAAACTACATGATAAGGAGTAAACACACATGACTAAATATTTAAAAACTGCGCATTTGTCTGCGCTTGAAAAGACAAACGGCGGCATTATTTATCTGCTGCCGGATATCATCATAAAAGTATGTACACTCATTCCCCTAGTCTTTTTATGGAGAGTGGTTATGTCTTCTGGCGCGCAGGTTGGCATCACTCTTGAACAAATGCTGTCTTACACTGTGATCAGCTCTCTTTTGGCGGATATGCTGGTCGTTAAGACCCCCGCTTCGGGATGGCTCTCAGAGGAGGTGCTGCTTCAACTGTATGGTAGACCGCTTCCAGTGCTTGGTCAGCTTGTAGCCATAACAGTAGGAGGGTGGCTGCCTATGTTGCTGTTGTTTTCCCTTCCGATGGTCTTATTCATTCCATTAATAGACATCAACCTGGTGCCTGCATCTTCATATTTTGGGATCAGCCTTTTACTTTGTATTTCGCTTGGATTTGCTGTTGATTTTCTATTCGCCTGCCTGTCCATCAAGCTGCGAAATATGAGCTGGCTTATCGACCGTGTACGTATGGCTATCGTTGCGCTTTTTTCCGGAACCGTAATCCCGATCAGTTTATTACCACACGGAATGGCTGAAGCCATGAAATATCAACCTTTTGCCTCACTTGGTGGAGCCCCGTTGATGATCTTTGTCGGTGTGGCAAATATACGAGAAACGATTGCTCTGCAAATTGCCTGGAATTTAATTCTCTGGCCATTGGCACTTATTACATTCCGTAAATCACAGGAAGGAATGGTGAGCTATGGCGGATAGAATTACTTTTAAACGAATCATAAAGCTTTATGCCATATCAGCAAAGATGGATTTGGCGTGGTTGCTTCGCGATACAAAATATGCTTTAGCTGGAATTGGCGCCGACCTAGTCTCCAACCTGTCAATCGTGTCCGGCGTATTCCTGATCTCTGTGAGATTCGGTGGCATCGGCGGTATGAGTGCCGATGAGGTATTGTTTATGATGTCCTACTCTACCGTGATAACAGGGATTTTCATCATGTTCGGCGCAGGAAATAATATTCATATTTCAAGAATCATTGGGCGCGGACAGCTTGAGCATTTGTTTATTCAGCCTCTTCCATTGCATGTACAGTTGGCTACATGTGGCTTTGCACCATTTACGGGTGGAAGTAATTTTATTGTCGGTGCAATCTTGATGGTAATCGCTGTCAATAGACTGGGTTTGCAGCCTTCGTATGGCTGGATGTTGGCTCTGATCGCATATCAGCTAACGACGATGGCAGTAATCGTAGCGCGGGCATACCTTGTGTCTAGCATGGCATTTTATGCCCCTGTGGCGGCTGAGGAAATTTCTGGCACAGCGATTGATGGAACATGGTTCATGAGCACCTTCCCACTGTCGGGAATGCCTTCTTTTATCCAGATACCACTCGTTACGATTCTGCCTGAAGGAATGATGGCATGGTTCCCGTCATTGTGTCTTTTGGGAAAGCCACCCTTAGGTTTGGGTGCTTATTACCCGATGCTGTTTGCCCTTGTGATATCATTTGTGGCAAGCTATATTTTCAGGAAAGGATTGAACTATTATGTCACAAAAGGTTCTAACAGATATGTTCCCTATGGATTCCGCCGTTAGTTTTAGCGGTGTCACAAAGCACTTCATTCAATGGCAAAGAGACAACACTAAAAAAGGTATGGTCAAAAATCTTATAAAGCCGGAAAAGAATGTGATATCAGCCCTTCAAGATGTCTCATTCGAGATTCAAAAGGGGGAATTCGTTGCCTATGCCGGACCTAACGGCGCCGGTAAGAGCACAACTATGAAATTATTATCGGGGATGTTACTATCGACTTCCGGTGAAATATCGGTTATGTCCATGTCGCCCCAAAAGCATCGCAGAGAGCTGATGTCGCAGCTTGGGGTATTGTTCGGAAACCGCACGGAACTGTGGTGGGATCACCCTGTTATTCAGAGCTTTGAATGGAAAAAAGTGGTGTGGGACATACCTGAGCCACTCTACCGCAAAAACCTCCAAATGGTGACCGAGCTCTTGGATATCGGAGGCTTGCTTAAAACATTTGCCCGCGAATTATCCCTCGGGCAGCGCATGAGAGCAGACCTTGCCATGATGCTGCTCCATTCGCCGGAACTGATTTTACTCGACGAGCCGACACTCGGTCTTGATGTCGTGGCAAAACATCAAATGATTGACTTCCTCAAGAAGATCAATCATGAAAATGGCGTGACTATAATTGTTACAAGCCATGATATGGATGATCTGGAAGAAATGGCGCAACGGATATTGTTGATTTCAGATGGCAAAATCGCCTATGACGGAAACTTTGACGGGCTGCGAAAGATTACCGGCAATCTTTCGCGAATTATTGTCACCACGGAAAATGGATTGATGCCGATGCTTTGTGATGCGACGCTACTCTCGTCAGAAAACGGTGTTCACGAATTTGAAATCGACCTCACGAAAACGCCTATAAAAGAACTAATGAAGCTTCTATCCGAGTTTGAAGGAGTAAGTGATGTTGAAATTAAAAAAGCTCCTATTGAGCAGATAATTGCCAGGCTATACGAAAGTTGGAAGTGAATCACTGGAAGGCAGGACGCTAGAACTCCTTCCTGCGAGCAAATTTATTAAGTATAGTATATCATGTGAAAAATAGAATAGCAAAATGAAAAAGAAGAAATATAGATTTTTCCTTTCACGTATGCTAAAATTAGTTGCAAAAAGGCGAATAAAGGAGCTAGAGAAATGTCATATGAAAATGTCAAGAAATATTTTGAAAGTCTTGGATTAGCTAACAAGATCAAAAAAGTAGATCAATCTGCCGCAACAGTGGATCTGGCCGCTGCCGCCATTGGCTGTGAGCCGAAGCAGATTGCAAAGAGCATGTCTTTTCTGCTTGAAGGTAAACCTGTTTTGATTGTCACAGCAGGGGATGTCAAGGTAGATAATAAGAAATATAAATCAACCTTCCATCAAAAAGCAAAAATGATACCTAGCGAACTGGTAGAAGATTATATCGGTCATCCGCCGGGTGGCGTTTGTCCCTTTGCAATCAAACCGGGTGTGACAGTATATATGGATGTCTCCCTCAAACGCTTTGATACCGTATATCCGTCAGGCGGAAGTGGCCATAGTATTGTGGAGCTGTCTTTGGAAGAATTGGTAACGCATTCAGCGTCTGTTGATTGGGTGGATGTTTGCAAGGGTGTATTTTAATTGCTGTAAGATATAACTAAATTTGTACATTATAAATCAATGATAACAATTTGTATAAGGATAGATGAATATTATGTAAAATTTAAATTAATCCTGCATGATGACTTGACTTTATCAAAATGAATTTATATACTTTTACAAGTCAAGTAGAATATAAGGAGGAATTTACTATGTGGAAAAGGATCTTTAGTATTATCTTAGTTGCAGGATTATCATTTGCTTTATTTACAGGCTGCCAGACAAAAGAAGGCGATGCCGAGAAAAGCACAAACAGTACCATCAGTGAATCAGCAGAAGCTGTCACCAAGACGTCAGATGAAGCTGAATTGGGAGATACAAAGGAGATAGAGTGGTCATATAGCGGCTCCACAGGTCCGGAATATTGGGGAAGCCTTGATGCGACATTTGCTATAGCAGATGAAGGCAAAAAGCAGTCACCAATCAATATCGAGACGGCCAATGCCGTAAGTACAGATGAAGATATATCGATCCAGTTTAACTATCAACCTACTTTATTTGAGGTGGAAAATAATGGACACGCAATTGAAGCAATTCCTGAATCAGATGAAAATACCATTGCAATTAATAATTTAACGTATAAGCTGGCGCAATTTCACTTGCATTCTTTGAGTGAGCATCAGATAGATGGAGAGAATTATGCAATGGAAATACATTTGGTGCATAAAAGCCAGGAAGGCGATATAGCCGTAATTGGTCTGTTGGTAAAAGAAGGTGCAGAGAATGAGGTTTTAAAAGAGATGCTGGCTTTGATGCCGACGACTAAGACAAGTGAGGAGACTATGGTTTCTCTGAAAGATGAGATCGACTTGAATGCATTAATACCACAAGACAGTAAGGTGTTTAGATATGAAGGTTCATTGACGACCCCGCCGACATCAGAGGGCGTATTGTGGAGTGTATATGAAACTGCGATAGAATTATCCGCAGAGCAGATTGAACGCTTTCAAGCTATTTATTCAGATAATTATAGGCCTGTACAGGATCTAAATGGACGCAAAATTAATATATACTAATTTGTGCTGCTAAAAGATATTTTGTAAAAGACCGCATGGCAACTAGGTGTTAGTTTGCCATGGCGGCCTTTTATATTTAGAAATGAGATAATTTTGGAATCCGGAGGTGGGAAATCTATTGAATCTCCCGACAATCCTTCGGTCTGATATCATTTCTAAAGCCCTTAAAAACAGGTTGTCGGCGAATCCCCTTATCATTTGCCATATATTGCACGACACATACAAGTCGGGGGGCAAGCCAGATCGCATTCACATTCCCGGATGGCAATATATCAAAAGGCGGCCGCTCTAATATATGGATCGGATAGGCCAATAGCTGATTAAGACTTATGCCAAGCGTGATATGCCCCTTGAAGATAAGCTGCATTTCTTTATTGTACTGTCCTAGGACGAGACTTGTCATGTGATTATCTTTGATGATATAACCACATACAACAAAATCTTCGTCTTCCATCACTTTAAACTTAATCCAATCCTTCGTGCGCTTATCAAAATAATATTTACTGTCAGACTTCTTTGCGACCACGCCCTCAAGCTTTTGTGTGACGGCCATCTGATATAAAATATTTCCTTGGCTGAGGAAATGTTTGGAAATAGCGAACTGGCTATCTTCAAAAGCTGTATTTTCTGCAAGCAGTCGCTTACGCTCAGTCAGTGGCAAATCGGTTATTTCTTTGCCTTTCAAATACAATATATCATAAGCGACAAAAGTAGCAGGATACATTTTGGAATTGATAGCGATTTTTGCAGCATTTGTTGTCATTACTCGCCGTTGAATCTCATAAAAGTCAGGCGCCCCACTTTTATATACAATTAGTTCACCATCAAGGATGCACTTCTCTTTGACTTTCGTATGAAGCCTTAACAACTCTGGCACGTGAGTATTGAGCGTCTTATTTCTTTTGTTTCTTATTTCTGTTTCCTTGTCGTCCAGATACATGATGCAACGTATGCCATCCCATTTAAGTTCATAAATCCAGTCGGGAGAGTCAAATGGCTCCTTCATATTGGCAATCAGCATGGGTTTAATATTTTTAGCGTCGAAGATATCCATTTATGCTCCCTTTGTTTGCATTTCAACCGTTTTTTGTAAAGCATCCATGAGATCGATAATATTATCGGGTGCCTCAGTGTCGACATTGATGATCTCCTTGCCCATTATCTTCTTATTAATGGCATCTCTTAATCGCTCTTGATATTCGTCTCGATAAGCTGTGGCATCAAAAGCCTTGGTCATGGAATCAATCAAGGTTTTAGCCATCTGCAATTCATCTTTATTGACAGATGAGCGGGTATAATTCGGCATTGCCTGTATTTCCTCCTGATAAAACAAGAACTTTGCAATAATCCCTTCTTTTGTGGGATATAGCACAACGATATCCTCCTTCGTGCCATTGCCGAGGACGGTCTTTGCTACCGCTACAGTTTTCTTGCTTAACATAGCCTGTCTGAGCAATTCAAATGCCTTCTCCGCCATTGGCTGGGGAATACAATAATAGTTCTTCTCAAAATATATAGAGTCTATTTCAGCCATCTTAGCAAAGTGTAAGATATGAATAGTCTTATCCTTTTTGGTTTTTATTCGATCTAATTCTTCCTGAGTTATCGTTACATATTGACCCTTCTCAAACTCATAGCCCTTTATCAGGTCATTACTGGACACCTCTTTATCGCAGTTAGGACAAATCTTTTTGTACTTTACCCGCGCACCGGTATCCTTACAAATTTGATTAAAACTAATACTTATATCTCTGGTGGATTTTTGCAGGGCAATGGGAATATGCAGTAACCCAACAGAGATAGCACTTTTTGACATTGCCATATTAATCACCTCTTTTGGTTAGTATATCCAAAATAAGATAAATAATTTAGGGTGTCAAAAGTTGGCCTCAGGTTATCATATGCAGGCATTTGAAGTGTTCATAAAAGAGTCTGGAAATAAAGGATGGAAAAATAACATCTAGTATGTTATTATAAGAGAAAAGGTAGTGCAAGAGGAATAAAACATGTCTGAAATTGTTGTAATTATATATCTAATCTTCATTAATTTTTTCACATTATATCTAATGTATGCGGACAAGCAAAAGGCCCGGAAAAGGTTATGGCGAATTCCGGAAAAAACATTTTTTTTGGTCAGTATTTTGGGTGGAAGCTTAGGCTGTATCTTAGGAATGTATTTGTTTCGCCATAAAACTAAACATTTGCGATTTGTGATCGGGGTGCCACTAATAATGGTGCTACAAGTTTCTGCGAGTATACTATATTTCATCTATGTTTGACGAACTACCAATGATAAATAGAATTTAATAATATAGTAAGTATAAAGGAGGATCTATGTTTGATAATTTAATACAGTTAAAGCAATTTTGTGAGGAAAAAGAAGTTAAAATGGTCGATTTCATGATGATCGATCTGGACGGTCGCTGGCGCCATCTCACCATGCCTGTTGACCGGCTAACAGAAGACACAATGGAGAATGGCATTGGATTTGATGGCTCGAATTATGGGTTTGCGCCGATTGAGAAGAGTGATATGGTATTTGTACCAGATTTAAAGAGTGCTTATGTGGATGAATTTGCCGAAATCCCGACACTTGCAATGATTGGCGACGTCTTTGTTATTGACTTACCTAACAACCGTCGGTTCAATCAGGACCCCAGAAATGTGGCGGTTCACGCTGAAGAATACATGAAAAAGCTTGGCATTGCCGATGAAATGCGGGTCGGACCTGAATTTGAATTTCATGTATTTGATCATGTCAGCTATGATGTAGAACCTAACAGCTCCAGATATAGAGTCGATACCAATCAGGCCGCATGGAACACTGGTGATAGCAATGTCAATCTGGGGTATAAAATGCCCTCAAAAGGTGGCTACCATATGGCGCCGCCAATGGATAAGCTCAGTGGTTTCCGTTCAAGAGTAACCATGCTAATGGAAAGACAGGGCATTCTTGTTAAATATCATCATCATGAAGTTGGCGGTCCCGGACAGCTTGAAATTGAAGTTGAAATGGGTCCGATGTTAGCGATGGCTGATAAGACAATGATGACGAAGTACTTGATTAAGAACGCCGCAATTGCAGAGAATAAAACAGTCACATTTATGCCGAAGCCTATTTATGCCGAAGCAGGCAATGGCATGCATGTACATATGCATCTTTTTAAAAATGGAAAGCCGCTCTTTTATGATGAGAATGGTTATTCCCAGCTAAGCGAAATGGCGCTTCATTTTATCGGTGGAATCTTGACCCACGCAAGAGCGTTATGCGCCTTCACTAACCCAAGTACAAATTCTTACAAACGTCTTGTTCCTGGTTACGAAGCACCGGTTACGATAGGCTATGCAACCTCAAACCGCAGTAGTGTGATTCGCATCCCGGCCTATGCCAAAGGACCTGATAAGAAACGTTTTGAGTTGCGTTGTCCTGATGCGACTTGCAATCCTTATTATGCTTTTTCGGCAATTCTGATGGCTGGTCTTGACGGTATACTGAAGAAAATCGATCCGAGTAAGGAAGGTTTTGGTCCCTATGATTATAACCTGTTCAATTTGTCATCGGAAGAACAAAAGAAGATTAAGCAATTGCCGCGTTCACTTGACGAGGCGCTTAATGCTTTAGAGGAGGATCATGAATTTCTAACTGCAGATGATGTATTTCCTCAAAGACTGATTGAAATATGGATTGAAAAGAGACGGCAGGAGTGCGCTAGGTATAATCAACTGCCGCATCCGGTAGAATTTGAGATGTATTATGATTTGTAGTTCCAAAACCGATCTTTAAAAAATACATACCTGACTGAAACTTTTTTGTATCCTGTGAAAAGGAGCTGCCACACTAGAATTTAGTGCGGACAGCTCCTTTTTATGGTTATTTTTGACATTAAAGAGAAAATTATGTAAATAATTATCTAAAATTTATTATTGATTATTAATTGAGGCACTGGTAAGATTTAGAAGATATCAAAAATAGGGATTCCAAGAAGTAGTTAGTATTTATAAAGAAGGAGGCAGATACGATATGAGCCAATTGAGAATGAGGGGATTAAGAATCCTAGCAACTTTGTTAGTAATGATAATGGTGGGACAAGTATCTCACCTAACAGTTTTTGCCGAGGATGGCGTCAGCTTTACAGAGGAAATTGAGACAGAAGAGAATACGGAAACAACAATGATGCCAGGAGAGAGTGCCGAAAATGAAGTCATCGATAGTGAGGAGGATACAATAGAAGGCACGTTAGAAGATATACTGGAAAATACAGTAGAAGATAAATATAAATTTGGTAAAAGACTTAACGGAACACCTACAGATATAACAGATCAAATAGCATTTGACAATATCACCTTAACTGTTTCTGGGAAGGAACTAGATCCTGATGCTTCAGACAATACGTTTCCATATTCTTATGGATATCAACTAGAAATCGACTGGTCGGCTGTGGATTCTGGCTATTATGATGCGAATGATTACTTTACATTTTCTATTCCTGATATATTTCATACTAATCAGCTATATGATGTAAAAGATTCAAACACTGGAAATGTTTTAGGTTCGCTTTCTTTTTCAAAAGAAGATGACGGCACAACAACAGGTACAATTACCTTCAATAAAAATATAGAAGGCACGACAAATATAAAAGGAACATTAAATCTCACTGCCAGTTATCTTGTTGTTGAAGAGGGCGAAACGGTTTATTGGGAAATCCAACTTGGTGAAACGATTGTTAAGGTTTACGAGGGAGAGACAGAAGGCTATGTCCATCCGAATGGTTATGCTGGAATTACAGAAAGTGCTTACAAGAATGGCAGTAAGACCTCCGCCAGCTCAGACTTGGGGGACAATACATATTCCTGGTATGCATACTTTAATACTCAGTTAGATAACTGGGATGCAAAAACTACAGTGACTGATACATTTGTGGATGGAACTTATTGCCTCAGACAGTATCGAGATAGAACAGTTGACGAGGCCAAAGGTTTTTTTGGTGATTCCAATTGGTCCGGCAACAACGATGCATATCTTTATATTATACTGGTTGACTGGGAGGCAATGGGTAACGCTTATAACGATTTGGTTGATCAAGCGGATGCGAATAATGAGACTACGATAAATCCAAATACAGAGTTTGGACTGTCAGATATTCCTTCATATTACATTAGGGACGATAACAATCAACTTATCAAATATACAAAAGGAGAAAGACTTCCTAGCTTTATGGTAAATGTGATGAGGACCTTGAGATATAAATCTGGAGATAGCATACCAGCGGGCAAAGATGCAGGTGATTATATATACATGGATTATTTTGATCCGGATGATGTCGATGTGGCAATCACGGATGAAGGCTTTAAGATTGAATTGGCTGCACATTCAATTGGTGAACGCAGTGTGTATCTTCATTATTATACAGATATTACGTCAGTGGTACCAGTATCGCAATTGACCAATGATATTGCCATTACCTTTGAAGATGAAAAGGATCCCACCTATGAAAGCAGTTCTACAGTCAACGTTACCACAACAGCTGTTGTCGAGGGCGAGAAGATTCCTGGTGAAATCAAATTGTATAAAGCAAATCGAAATCAAAATATAATTTTCCAAGGAGTGACCTTTACTTTGGAAGACAAGAATAATCCTGATAAATCTATTACGGTGACGACAGATGAAAATGGCGTGCTGACATTTAAGCTTTCCGATATTATGACCGCTCCGTATACTGGAACCTACATATTAACAGAGGCATCCGACACGACACCATCCGGCTATATGTGCGCTGATCCGATAGAAATAGAGTTGGATGTAGACGGTAAGGTTATAAGTGTTAATGGAGAAGCTGTAGCTGATAACTATGAGGGAAATGTATTGGATCTCGTTTATGTACTAAAGGATCATCAAACTCTGACTGTATACAACTATTTGGCGTCATCACCCGTAACAATTAATTTGACGGGGAACAAGACGCTCTCAGGTAAAACACTTATCGACAGCATGTTTGGCTTCGTGGTAAAAAATGAAAACAATGATATTGTCACGACTGGGATAAACAAAGCTGACGGGAGTATTGTATTTGGTGATATCCTCTTTGAATCAGAAGGCATTTATACCTATACTGTTTCTGAGGTTGCCGGTGAAGCAGATGGGATAATCTATGATGACGCTATATTTACTGTCATTGTAGCGGTTGAAGATAACGGCGATGGGACGATGACAGCGACAGTCTCTTATCCTGATGGTGACATTGAGTTTAACAATAGTTATAAAAACAGTGAAAGAGATGACAGTACTAAGGAGCAAACAACACAAAGCACGTCTGTGACAAAACCGTCATCTAACACTAGCGCCACAAAAACGGGCGATGAAAGCGAGATGTACCAATGGTTTTTACTTCTGTGCGCCAGCACTGTTGTAATGATTGCATTTCTTCGGATAAAGCGTAAGAAGCATTACTAATCATAATTTCTGACAGAACTTTTCTTGACGGCATACATCTTGCTGTAGTAAACTACTTTTGTAGCTCTGTTGATGACGTGATAAGGTTAAGAGAGGTTTTTATGAAAGTTTTAGCAAGTGATTATGATGGAACATTATTAGTTGATGATATTTTTTCAAATACAACATTAGAAGCTATTAAGAGGTGGAGAAGCCATGGGAATAGCTTTGGCATTATAACCGGCAGGGATATTAGGCTGGCAAAAGTAGCTATTGGCGAACATCAGATTCCATTTGATTTTTTAATCTGTAACAATGGCTGTGTGTTGTATGACCAGCACGGTCAAGAATTAAAGAGCAGCTATCTGCCCGATGAGATAGTCAGGCAGTTAATCAATAATCCTGTCATTGCCAGAAGCCCCTATATCATTCTATCCAATAAGGAAGAAAGATATGTGTATGATGATTATTATCAAAGCGCTAGATATGAAAATCTTTATTATACACAGGTTTTAACAAAAGAAGATTTGAAACAACCGAACTATTTCTATCAGATGGATACAAGGTTTAAAGATGCCGAAGAGATGTTTTGGGCTCAGGGTGTGCTTGAAGAAGAATTTGGAAATCATATTCAAATAAACCCGAATATTGTAACCTTGGATTTTACTCCCAAAGGCGTAACAAAGCTATCAGGGCTTCAAGCATATGTGAGTTTAATGCAGATTAGTCCGACAGATATTATTACTGTTGGCGACGGAATGAATGATTTGCCGATGATTGAATATTTTCATGGATACACGATGGCGTGGGCATTTGACCGGATCAAGGAAAAAGCAAGGGCGGTTGTGTCCTCAGTTGAAGAATTGATACATAAAGAACTTAATGGGTGATGAAAGGCAGGAATTCCTGCCTTTCATCTGTTACTAGCTAATCATCTTTTTCGGGAACAATGGATTTGACTGGTGTATAGTTATAAACATCGTTGTAGTTTTCTGATTCATCGGCTGTCAGGGGAGGGTCTTGAATTAAGCCTGTGCAGTCGGTAGCGGAACTTGAATGAGTCAGATCCATGGCATCATCAATTTCTTTGTTCAGCTTGGTAATTGAAGCTTTAGGTGCTTTCTTATTCTTCATTAGGTCTCCTTCTTGTTACTGTCATTATCAGCTACAGTGTTTTATTATGCCCTCAATACATCAATTTATCAATAACCTTTGACATGAGCGTCAAATCGACTCAATAGCGACACTGCCTCCTCTGACCACTTCACATTCGCCAAAAAGTGAGTTCAATAATTTGATCAAGTGATCATTTTGCGCTTCAGTCAAAACGCATTCCAGGATCAAGCTGTTTTTGCCATAGTCTACCGGTGATACTTGATAGGTCTGGGCAATCTGAAACAATTGATTCTTATGCTCCGCCGTACAGTTTTTTATTTTGATGAACATTAATTCTTTGATTAATATAGGCTTATTTGTAAAATCAATTACCGTGATAACCTCAACGCATCGGCTTAATTGTTTTTTGACTTGCTCAAATGTCGCGTCATCACTAATGAGTCCGATGGTAACTCGCGAAATTGTTTCATTTCCTGTGGGACCCACCGTAAGACTTTCCAAGTTATAAGACTTGCCGGAAAACAAGCCTGAAATTTTGGCCAGCACTCCGATTTGATTTTCTACATATAATGAAATCCAACGTTTAGTCATATCAGTTTACCTCCAATTCTAATAATCTAAAATCATATTTTCAAGTGATTGTCCACCCCTAACCATCGGCAGAACCAGTTCTTCGCTGTCGATTATAAACTCAATGACAGTCGGCGCATCTTTATTGTTCATTGCTTTTAAAAAGGCGGCATTAATATCATTCGGATGATGAACTCTAATGCCATATGCCCCATAGCTTTCGGCTAGCTTGATAAAATCAGGAGAGTATTCAGGGCATTGCAGACCAGGACCCTGACATTGTTCCTGGCAGCTTTTCTTTTTTCGAAGACAAGTACAGGCATACCTTTTATCATAAAATAACTGTTGCCATTGGCGAACCATGCCAAGATAACTATTGTTAAAAATGCATATGATGATGGGAAGTTCATAAGCTGTCGCAGTAGCCAGTTCTTGAATATTCATTTGCATGCCACCGTCACCGCTGATACAAATAATCTGCTTATCCGGATTGCCTAAACTAGCGCCTATAGCCGCCGGAAGTCCATATCCCATAGTGCCCAGACCGCCGGAGGTTAAAAGCTTTTTCCGATTGCTTAGATGTAAATGAGCGGCGGCCCACATTTGATGCTGACCGACATCTGTCACCACGATGACGTCTTTAAATAAGGTGTTGATCTGCTGTATTATTTTCTGTGGCAGAGAGCTTTCTTTTGCCGCTGCGTTATGGTCTGCTGCCAGATGATCATATATTTCATGAATCCATTCCTGTTGCTCGCAGCAATCGGTCATTTCTAATAGTGCGTCAATAGCTGTTTTGGCGTCGGAAACGATCGGAACATCAACCTTGATATTCTTGGAGATTGAAGCAGGATCGATGTCGATGTGGATGATTTTGGCGTGGGTTGCAAAGGTGTCAAGCCTTCCAGTTATCCGATCGTTGAAGCGGGTTCCAATGGAAATCAATAAATCACAGTGGTTGACGGCCATATTGGCAGCATAAATCCCATGCATGCCGAGGTTGCCAATATATAGAGGGTTCGCTGTATCAATTGCTCCTTTTCCCATAATTGTCGTCACTACCGGAACCTTTGTCTGATTAACCAGTTTTGTCAGGCTCGTGCCGGCAGCTGCGGTATGGACGCCGCCGCCAATGAGAAAGAGTGGTTTTTTAGCTGCTTTAAGCATTTTAACAACCTTATTCAATTGCCCGTTATGAACCCCGGCATTGGGCTTATACCCACGGATAGATGCTGTTTCGGGATAAGCGTCATCACCCATAGCAATCATCATATCTTTGGGGAGGTCAATGACAACTGGGCCCGGTCTGCCGGAAGCAGCAATGTAAAAAGCTTCCTTAATAATTCGCCCCAGATCCTCTCGATGCCTTACTGTTATGCCATATTTGCAGATAGGTCTAGTGATGCCAATAATATCTACTTCCTGAAACGCATCATTGCCGATAAGATTGGTTGAAACCTGGCCTGTAAAGCATACAAGTGGGACGCTGTCATAGTTAGCTGTTGCGATTCCGGTAACAAGGTTAGTTGCGCCGGGGCCGCTGGTCACAAGACAGACGCCAGTTTTGCCGGTGGAGCGGGCGTACCCGTCAGCGGCATGAATAAGCCCCTGTTCATGCCGTGGAAGAATGACTTCGATATCATTTTGCTGATAGAGCGTATCTAGAATATCCATGTCATAGCTTCCGGGATAAGCAAAAAGCGTGTCAACACCTTCATGGTTCAATGCTTTTACAAATAATTCAGTTCCTTTGATTTGCATGGTAATTCCTCCTTGATTTTGATTTAATGATATACTTTTAGATAGAAAAAAGCCCTAAGCTATGATTAGCTTAGGGCGAAGTCGACTCCGTGGTACCACCTATCTTCAGGAATATGTTCCTGCACTCAATCAGTACAGAATAGAATGAGAGCACTGACATAATGATCAGTACAGAAATCTATCGATACTGTTTCCCATGGTAACGGCGGAAAGCTCCGTTGAAGCCTACTAAGGGTCATGCCCGTTCGGTTCACTGCTCAAAGGCTACTTCCATACTTCCTATATGAAGATTCGCACCAGCCATCTTCTCTCTGTAATATCGGTGAGTATGTACTCCTCCTTGTCACTGCATTTAACTATCTAATTTTATATTGCTACTACTATAGCAGATGCAAGGGCGCTTGTCAATTAAAACTAATCTTGCTGATGCCTGCTATTTGTTCAACTGGAATTGAAAAAATAATGCCTCTGGCTTCGGTTTTAATACCTGCCGCCCTATTGATAGCATCTAGTATGTTGCTGCGGTCTGCCTTAGATGTAAGGATTAGGACGACTTCCTTTTCTGCTTGAATGCTTATGCCAAGGAAATTAGCAGCTTCTTCATAGCCGGCTCCACGGGCATGAAGAATGGTCCCTCCTGTGGCGCCGGCACCTTTTGCCGCCTCCATGACCGTATCGGTATGGCCGTGGTTAACAATTGATACGATTAGGCAATGCTTAATGCTGCTTCTGATTTTGTCGATTTCTTCTTTTAACTGTTCTTCACTTAAATGCTCTTCCAATTTTTCCAGAACCTCCTTGTTAACGATCTTTGAGATGATGCTGCCGATTCCCGAGACGGGCAGTGAAAAGACAATGCCTTTGCCAGCCTTATGCAGGTACATCTTTTCAGTGATTTTAGACAGCAAATCAGGTACTTGACGGGCAGGAACCATGCTAAATACAACGTCTTTATCAGTTTCTAGAAGACCAAGTATATCTAGAACTTCTGATGTGGCAGTGCCCTCCCCATGACAGATAAAATGGAAATGGATATTATATTCATTGTATATCTGTGTGACCTTATCCCCTTTACCTCGATCAACTATCGTTGCGACGATATTAATTATTCCTCTTCTTAAACATTCATCCATTGGGGATGTCCTCCTCATATTCTAAATCATCACTATACTCTATCATATCATCTTCATTGTCTGTGTCAATGGTTTTTATTGCTGATGCTGCTTTCATTTTATACTTATAAATTAATCCCATGAGTTGAATGGTAATTAAAGGTGTCATGGCTACCATGGCAACGACACCGAAGGCATCAGTGAGAACATTGCCGCCAAGACTTTCACAGGCGCCCATCGCAAAGGGAAGCAGGAAAGTGGTTGTCATCGGACCGCTGGCCACGCCACCGCTGTCAAATGCGATACCGGTAAAAATTTTAGGAACTACAAATGTCAGTGCCAGCGCTAACATATAACCGGGAATGATAACCCAGAAAATAGATATTCCTGTTAAAACCCGAATCATTGCCAGCGCCAGGGAAAATGCAACCCCGATTGATAAGCTGTACCCCATAGCTTTTGTAGAAATTGCGCCATCGGTTATTTCGGAAACCTGTTTGTTAAGGACATGCACTGCCGGCTCGGCGGCAACAATAAAGTATCCGATAATCATGCCTAGTGGCACCAATAGCCATGGATGATCCAAGGCGGCAAGCTCAGATCCCAAAAAATGACCTGCCGGGATAAAGCCCACATTGACGCCGGTTAAGAAGAGTATTAAGCCGATTAGCGTATAAAGAAAGCCAACTCCGATTCTGATTAAGTTTCTTTTATTAAAACGGCGAGAAAAGGTTTGGTAGATGCTAAAGAATAAAACAATGGGCGCTATTGCCAGAGCCACTTCTTTGGCATACAAAGGAAATTCCACCATAAATGCATGGAAGACATCCTGCATCGTCTCAATGTTTTCAATAACTACAGGCGTATAGGTAGCTTCCTGCGGGTTATAGCTAATACCGAGGATAAGTACGGCCAGTATCGGCCCGATGCTGCATAAAGCCACAAGTCCGAAGCTGTCATCTTGTGAGTCCTTATCGCCACGAATGGAAGCCAGACCAACGCCGATCGCCAGAATAAAAGGAACGGTAATCGGACCTGTGGTAACCCCACCAGAGTCGAAGGCAACAGGAATAAAGTTTTCAGGGGCAATAGCTGATATGGCAAATAGTAGCATGTAGAAACCAATCAGCAGGTGCGCCAACTTGATCTTAAATAGAATCCTTAGAACTGCGATGACTAAAAATATACCTACGCCTAAGGCAATAGTAAGGATAAGTGCCATATTGGGAATGGAGGGAACCTGGCTAGCTAGAACCTGTAAATCTGGTTCGGCGATAGTGATAATAAAACCCATAATGAAGTAAACGGCGACAATCAGCCATAACTTTCTGGATCTTGTCAATGAAACTCCAATGCTTTCTCCCATTGGCATCATCGCCATGTCCGCTCCCAGTGAAAAAAATCCCATGCCAATAATCAAAAAGACGGCTCCAAATAAAAATAGCATAATAATACTTACCGGCAAAGGCACAATAGTTATACTTAATAAAAATACAATTGCTGTAATCGGCATGACGGAGGATAGTGCTTCCTTGGTCTTTTCTCTCAGTTTCTGATTCATGAATACCTCCTTTTAAGTTGATATAATTGCATCTATATAAATCTGTGACAAATAATGATTGAGTGATGGAAGTAAGGATAAATTTATAGAAATACGCTGATCACGATAGATAAGTTACTCAAACAATACTTAAATTATTATACACTCTTTTAGCATGATTTGCAATGCATTTTAACTGACGCCAGATATAAGGATATCGGCCACTCCATCACCAATCTTCCTTACTAAGGCGCTCCTGCAGTCCTCGTAAGGTCTTTTGCCTTTCCTTATAGTCAGGTAATACTGCTTCAACAATTGACCAAAACCGCAACGAATGATTGTGCTCCTTAATGTGCGCCAATTCATGGACAATGACGTAATCAATGGTTTGCTCATCAGCCATAATGAGTCTCCATGAAAAGTTGATACTATTGCTGTTAGAGCAGGAACCCCAATGGGTTTTGGCGTTGCCGACTTTGACTGCCGAAGGAGAGACATTCATATGCTTGGCAAAATACTCAGTCTTCTGACGTAATGTCTTTTTGGAGAGCCCTTTATAAATCTGTATAAGCGTATCCTTGATTTTGGTAGCAGTTAAGTTTGGCGGCAAATAAAAGCATACGCCATCGAATCCGGTGCGATTGCCCTCTCTATCCTTGACAGGGTATTCTTTACCTTGAAACAATATCATATCACCATATACAACTGCAAAATGAGCTTTTTCCGAATTCAGCCGCTCCTTAATAGCTAAATGCTTAGCGATCCAAGGCTCTTTTTCGTTAATAAAGCTGTCAATAACCGCTTTTGGTACATGAAAGGGCGCCCGTACCTCCACCGTTGCTTCGCGTGTTATATGTATAGCCACAGTTTTACGTTTTGAACGTTTAAGCACATAATTCACATTTACCCTATGCATAAATTCCCTCACCTTGAAATAGATTTAACATAATCATACCCCTTTTTAGAGCTGTTTGTCTATAACGATCTCTGTATTAAATAAAATACAATAATCTATCACTATAGCATTGCGTTAAATAAATAACAATGTTATACTTTAATAGTAGAGTCTATAGGATCTACAAGAAACTCGTTAATCCTCATATTAAGATTGGAGAAATAGATGATGAGAAGATTTACGTTACCGAGAGATTTATACTATGGAAAAGGTTCACTGGAACATTTAAAGAATTTAAAAGGGAAAAAAGCTGTTTTGGTTTTAGGCGGCGGTTCCATGAAAAGGCTAGGATTCTTAGACAAGGCATTAGGTTACTTAGAATCAGCCGGTATAGAAACATGTTTATTTGAAAACGTTGAGCCGGATCCGTCGGTTGAGACGGTGATGAAGGGTGCCAAGCTTATGCGGGAATTTAAGCCTGACTGGATTATTTCTATGGGCGGTGGCTCCCCAATTGACGCCGCTAAAGCGATGTGGGTATTTTATGAATATCCAGAGGTTTCCTTCGAAGATATAATAACACCCTTTTCTTTCCCAGCTTTAAGAACAAAAGCACAATTCCTTGCGATACCATCGACCTCAGGAACGGCCACAGAGGTCACAGCCTTTTCAGTTATTACTGATTATCAAAAAGGGGTAAAATATCCTCTGGCGGATTACAATATTACACCGGATGTTGCCATCCTTGACTCTGAATTGGCAGAAACGATGCCACCGACCTTGACGGCGCACACCGGAATGGATGCGCTCACACATGCCATTGAAGCCTATGTTTCTACTATGAATTCCCCATTTACTGATCCTTTAGCATTAAAGGCTATTGGAATGGTGCTTGAATATTTACCTGCATCATATCAGGGCGATGCAGCAGCAAGAGAGCAAATGCATTATGCTCAATGCCTCGCTGGGATGGCATTTTCCAATGCGCTTTTAGGAATTGTCCATTCCATGGCTCACAAAACAGGAGCTGCCTTTAGTACCGGACACATTCCGCACGGGTGCGCAAATGCTATTTATCTGCCTTATGTGATCCAATATAATGCAAAGAATCCATCTGCATTAAAAAGATATGGTGATATTGCACGTTATCTTGGGTTAAGCGGAGAGAATGACATAGAATTAACAAAGTCACTATGCAATAAGATCAATATATATAATGCTCAGCTTAATATCCCATCAACGCTGCAGGAATTTGGGATTAAGGAAGATGAATTCAAAGAAAAGGTTGCCGGGATTGCCAAACTGGCTGTAGGAGACGCATGCACCGGTTCAAATCCCCGTCCTGTCACAGCAGAACAAGTGGAAAAAATACTTAATTGCATATATTATGGAGATAAAGTGGATTTTTAATATAACTTCCTACTCTTTTTGATAATGTCCGGATTTACCTCCGGACTTTTCAATGAGGCGTATATTTTGTATAGTCATGTTCCGATCAATGGCTTTGCACATATCGTAAATCGTCAATGCAGCGGCGCTAACGGCCGTTAGCGCTTCCATTTCAACACCTGTTTTTCCAGTCGTCTTAATAGTTGCAGTTATGTGGATAGTGGAACTTTTGTGATCACATTCAAAATGAATGTCAGCACCGGTTAATAGGAGCGAGTGACACATGGGAATGATTTCATAAGTTCTTTTAGCGGCCATAATCCCAGCAACTTGCGCGACAGAAAAAACGTCCCCCTTTTTGATATTGCCATCGACAATCTGTTTTAACGTATCTGGAGCCATCGATATGCTTCCGGCGGCGATGCCAATGCGCCTCGTATCGTCCTTTGAAGTAACATCTACCATCTTGGCATTCCCCTGTTTGTTGATATGTGTTAAACTCATGTTTAGCCTCCAAATTTTATTTTTTCATTTGATTATACCATATTATCTAGGATTCTGTTATAATAATTATCAGTTAATTACTTAAGGAGTGAATGCGTGGCTGAATATATTACAGAAATTGATAAAACAATCATGTTGTTTATACAGGAACATTTTAGAACGCCCATATTAAACCGGATCATGATCCTAATATCCGCTCTTGGGAATTTCGGATTTATTTGGATCGTTGCCGCAGTGGTATTAATGCGTCGTAAGGATACGAGGAAAGCTGGATTTCTGTCACTGTTGGCAATGGGATTATGCTACCTGTTAACAAATGCCATTTTAAAGAACTTATTTATGCGTAAAAGGCCTTATAATCGATTTGAAGAGGTAGTGCCTTTGATTGCTCCTCCTTTAGATTATTCATTTCCCTCGGGGCATACAGCAAGCTCATTTGCAGCTGCTGGAATTATTGAAAGATACCTGCATGGGAAAAAGGCTGTAACGGCAGAGGTTTATGCGGTCTTGATGGGGGTGTCTAGAGTATACATAGGTGTCCATTATCCTTCTGATGTGCTGGGAGGAGTGGCGATGGGCATTATTAGCAGTCGGATTATTTATCTGGTAGAAAGAAAAATATCATTGATAAAATCAAGAGATTCTGGGAAGTCTATTAATTAATAAACTTAGGAGGTCCTAGAATGACAAGACTAGAATGTACTGTTAAGAATTGTATGCATAATAATGAACATTGCTGCTGCGTATCTAATATTTGTGTGGATGGCATGAAGGCAGTCAATGAAGCTGAAACGCGCTGCAACAGCTTTGTAGAGAAACGTGATCATTTCAGCAGCAGTATTGATAAAGAGAAGAATCCGGTCATCGATGTCAGCTGTAAGGCAACTAATTGTCTCTACAATGAACAAAGTAAGTGTCAGGCAGGAGATATCTGCATTTGCGGTCATGGAGCTTGTGATTGCAGCGATACCCGGTGCGGAACATTTAAACTTCATTAGATGAAATAGGGTACTGCTTGGCAGTACCCTGATTTTTATTCGAACATATCTGTTTTGTTTTCTTCATTAATTTTCACATAAATATTGACCTTATTATCATTGTCGCAAGTAGCAAGAAAAACTTCCGCCACACTATTTATGTTATGCGCGCGCAATTGTTTCTCCAACCATTTCTCATTATTCCCGGTATGTCGGAGATTTTCATGCATAAGATGGCCATCAAGAATAATAGCAGCAGCAGCTGAATCATCGGGAACGGTCAGATTTAAGTCCTGAGGCGTGACGGGTCTATTAAGACTAGAAGGCAGAAAGCTTATCCGGCCATTAGGCTCAAGTATGGCGGATTTAAGCGAAGAGAGGTCAAAATAGCCGTTCACTCGGCATTGCGTTAAAAATTCACTGAGGTCAATATGTGATTTCTTCATATTTTTTCGATATAGCTTTCCGTTATTGAATATAAATACTGGCTTACCGACTATATATCTTCGCAGCGTTATGGATTTTTCAGAAATCTTTGATAATAGTATGGCAGCAGCCGCATAGATAACCATTGCAATCAGCGGCTCTGCAAAATTGTCCTGAATAGATGTAGCCATTTCCGCAGCAATGGATCCGATGGTAATGCCGATAGTATAATCAAACATACTAAGCTGGGACATTTGTCTGGCGCCCATAAGTTTGGTTAAAAAGAATAATACGATAACGGATCCGACAGAGCAGTAGATGATTTTGGGTAGGTCAACTAACATTGATATTTCCTCCTTGGATAGTTCTGATATAGGATATGCAAAATGAAAGAAAGCTATTCAAAGAACCCATTTGCCTTGACAAACTTAAGTATTAATTTTATAATTTAATTAATCAAATAAGGTGGCTTATATATGTTCATAATAGGTTGAACGTCTCTACCAACTACCGTAATAGTTGTCTATAAGTCATACTTCTAAGATATATTGAATCAATATATCAGAAAGGAGGATGGCAGGCTTTTGTTAGGGTATTTTTTACATTATGGAAGGAGAGATTTCAATTGAAGAGGACTTTTGCTCTTAGAGGAAATATTTGCTATAGCAAGAATAGTGATCATATCGAATGTATGGAGGATGGCTGGATTATTTGTGAGCAGGGAATAAGCCAAGGTGTTTTTAAGCAGTTGCCTGATAAGTATAAAGGAATTGCGGTTTATGAGTATCATCAGCACATTATCACACCAGGCTTGATTGATTTACATGTACATGCCCCCCAGTATTCTTTTAGAGGGTTGAATATGGATCAGGAATTACTTGATTGGCTGAACACGAATACATTTCCTGAAGAAGCTAAGTATATTGATCTAGAATATGCCAGAGCGGCTTACAAGCTGTTTGTCCACGATTTAGCTTGTGGCGCAACAACTCGCGCGGCGGTATTTGCAACCCTGCATGTGGAGGCAACAGAGTTATTGATGGATTTATTGGAGGAATCGGGAATACGTGCTTTGGTAGGCAAGGTAAACATGGACAGGAATTCCCCAATGGATTTGTGCGAAGTAAGTGCTGCGCAATCAGAAACTGATACAAGGCGATGGCTTGACCGTGTTTGTGATAAGTATAAGCATGTGAAGCCGATTTTGACTCCAAGGTTCATTCCTTCCTGTACAGATGAATTAATGGAGCGCATTTCGAGTATTCAAAAGGAACATAGCCTTCCAATCCAATCACACTTATCTGAAAACCCAGGGGAGACAGCGTGGGTCAGGGAACTTTGCCCAGATACGGACTTTTATGGTGAAGCTTATGATAAGTATCATTTGTTTGGAGGGGCCTGCCCTACAATAATGGCACACTGCGTATATTCTTCCGAAAGAGAGATTGCCTTGATGAAAGAACGCGGTGTCTTTATTGCTCATTGCCCGCAGTCAAATACAAATTTATCTTCAGGTATAGCACCGGTCAGGACATATTTGGACAATCATATGCATATAGGTCTGGGTAGTGATGTGGCGGGTGGCTTTACGACTTCGATATTCAGAGCGATGGCAGATGCTATTCAGGTTTCAAAGCTCAGGTGGAGATTATCTGATGACAGCCTAAAACCTTTAACGATTGATGAAGCATTTTATTTAGGAACAAAAGGTGGTGGCGCATTTTTCGGTGAAGTGGGAAGCTTTGAAAAAGGATTTGAGCTTGATGCGTTGGTTCTTGATGACTCTAGTTTGCCGCATCCTCAAGAACTATCGGTGAAGCAGAGGTTGGAGCGACTGATCTATCTATCGGATGACAGACATATTGTTGATAAATTTGTTTTTGGAAATAAAATATAAATTTAATAACTAAATGGAGGGAAAAAGCTATGAACGAAAAAGGGAGTGCAGGTTTTTTTGAAAGAACGTTTCATCTGGAAGAGAAAGGCTCAACATTTAGAACAGAGTTAATAGCCGGTCTGACTACATTTATGACAATGGCTTACATACTGGCTGTTAATCCGCTGATGCTTGCAGATGCAGGCATGGACAAGGGTGCCGTATTCACGGCAACGGCGCTGGCCTCTTGTTTGGCAACCGTTTTAATGGCATTATTATCGAACTATCCCTTTGTGCTGGCACCGGGGATGGGTCTTAATGCTTACTTTGCCTATACAGTCGTTTTGGGAATGGGGTATTCGTGGCAAGTAGCATTGACTGCAGTTTTTGTGGAAGGCATCATATTTATTGTGTTATCCTTGACCAATGTTAGAGAAGCGATATTTAATTCTATCCCGATAAACCTTAAGCATGCTGTCTCAGCGGGGATAGGCCTGTTTATCGCCTTTATTGGCCTGCAGAATGCAGGTATTGTTCAAGCGAATCCATCAACATTGGTTTCTTTCATTCCGTTCAGAGATGAAGCGATAGATATGTCTTCGACGGGCATTTCTGCGCTGCTTGCGCTAATCGGGGTTTTGATAACAGCGGTGTTGCTGGTTAAGAAAGTTAAAGGCGGTATTCTGATCGGCATACTAGGTACGTGGATTCTGGGCATTATATGTGAATTTTCAGGATTATATGTTCCCAATCCGGACGTGGGATGTTTCAGTCTTTTGCCTGATTTTTCTGGTGATTTAGGGATCCCGAGCTTAGCGCCGACATTCTTTAAACTGGATTTTTCCAATATTCTTTCACTTGATTTTCTTGTTGTTGTTTTTGCATTTCTATTTGTGGATGTGTTTGATACTCTGGGAACTGTTATTGGTGTCGCATCCAGGTCGGATATGCTTGACAAGGATGGAAAGCTTCCAAGGATCAGAGAAGCCCTGTTGGCCGATGCTATTGGAACAACTGCAGGCGCTGTCCTTGGTACCTCAACAGTCACCACCTATGTTGAAAGTGCTTCCGGTGTTGCAGAAGGCGGAAGAACCGGTCTGACAGCCTGGGTTGCTGCTATTTTGTTTGCGATCTCTTTGTTTCTGTCTCCCATCTTTTTAGCTATCCCATCATTTGCCACTGCGCCAGCTTTAATCATGGTAGGCTTTTTGATGATAAGCAGTATACTGAAAGTGGATTTTGAGGACTTGACAGAAGCGATTCCGGCTTTTATATGTGTGATAGCGATGCCATTCATGTATAGTATTTCTGAAGGCATCAGCTTTGGTATTATTTCATATGTTATCATCAATTTAGTAACAGGTAAGGTCAAAGAGAAAAAGATACCTGTTTTAATGTATCTTTTAGCGATATTGTTTGTATTCAAGTACATTTTCTTGTAATAGAAGAGCAGCTGTACCACCACCTTAGACTCAGGAAGTTAAGGAGCTGTGTTAAAATAGCGGCTCCTTTTCAATTAGTTTGAAAGCAGTAAAACAAAATAAAACAATATTGTATTGCATTTAATAAAATAATTATCTATAATATACATTACATCGGTTAATAAGAGCACATACGATTTAAATCATTCACTTAGAACTTGTGTTCCCTTATTAACTGATGATACTTATTGTAAAAACAAGAAAAGGAGAGTGATAAGAGTGGCAGAAAAGAATTTTTCCGATCTTACACCAGAGATTATTGAACTAGCCGAGATATGCCATGAGAACAGTGTGATTGAGCCTTCCCTGTATGGGAAGTATGATGTCAAACGTGGCTTACGCGACATTAATGGTAAAGGTGTATTGTCAGGTCTGACTCATATATCTACAATTAAATCTAGTGAAACAGTAGATGGGAAGTCTGTTCCTTGTGAGGGCGAGTTGTATTTCAGGGGGATCAGAATTGAAGATTTAGTTAATGGCTATATTCATGAAGGGCGTTTGGGTTTTGAAGAAGCCGCTTATTTGTTGCTGTTTGGCAACTTGCCCAATTTACAGCAGCTGAAAGAATTTCAGGATTTATTAGTTTCTTATCGTGATTTACCGACCAACTTTGTTAGGGATGTCATTATGAAAGCCCCCAGTAAAGATATGATGAATACCCTTTCGCGCAGTGTATTAACTCTGTATGCTTATGATGATAGGGCGGAGGACACATCAATTCCAAATGTTTTGCGACAATGTATTATGCTCATCAGTGTATTTCCAATGCTGGCCGTGTATGGCTATCAGGCTTATAATCATTATATTTGTGATAAAAGTCTTTATATTCACAATCCTTCACCAGAGCTGTCAACTGCAGAGAATATTTTGAGAATGTTAAGGCCGGACAAGTCATATACAGCTTTTGAAGCATCAATATTGGATTTGGCGCTTGTCTTGCATATGGAACATGGCGGCGGAAATAATTCGAGTTTTACAACGCATGTTGTTTCGTCTTCGGGGACAGATACATATTCTGTTATCGCTGCCGCCTTGGGTTCTTTGAAGGGACCAAAACATGGCGGAGCCAATATTAAGGTTGTCGGCATGTTTGATGATATGAAGGCGAACTTATCAGATTATGAGGATGAAGCGCAGGTAGCCGATTACCTGACAAAATTATTGCATAAAGAAGCCTATGATAAGAAAGGCCTGATCTATGGTATGGGTCATGCCGTGTATTCGATCTCGGATCCAAGAGCAACTATTTTTAAAGGCTTTGTTGAACGTCTGGCTAAGGAAAAAGGTCGTGAGTCCGATTTTAGACTTTATTCAATGGTGGAGCGACTAGCCCCGCAAATTATCGGAAAAGAAAGGCATATATATAAAGGCGTCAGTGCCAATGTCGACTTCTATAGCGGCTTTGTATATAGCATGCTGGATTTGCCAACGAAGCTATTTACACCGATTTTTGCTATTGCACGAATCGTCGGCTGGAGCGCGCATCGCTTGGAGGAACTCATTAATGTGGATAAGATTATTCGTCCGGCATACATGAGTGTTATGGATAACCGGGAATATACTAAATTAGACGACAGATAATCTAAGCCCCCGATATTGCAATCATTGTAATATCGGGGGTTTTGTGGTTAAACGATTCCTAATAAAGAAAGGATTAAGCAGGATATGAGTATGGACACCATCAACACTGTCCCGGCAAAATAGGAAACATTTTATTTTATTTGCCTGCTTAATGTATTATTTTGATATTGGGGAGAGTAAGTGACATCTTCCCCGAACCACTGTGGCGGAATAAAAGCGTTAGCTTCTTCTTTAGATTCAAATTCCACTTCGGCAAGAATCAATCCTTTATGGCAGCCCTCAAATAAATCCAACTCAATCGTCAGATGCTCTTCTAAAGGGATTAAATATCTTGCTTTACGAATCAAGTGTCCGTCTATTTTGGTGAGCATATGGTCATAAGACTTTTTGTCCAGTGGGAGATTATATTCTTCTCTTTCTAAGAATCCTTTTGCTTTATATGTTAGGCAATAATCATTATCCTGCCGCCGGATTCTGACAACCGGATCAATATTTAAATAGCCTTGCTCGATAACATGAAATGAATAATCTGTTAAATCAAAGGGAATATTATCTACTAAAAACTTTCTTTCAATTTCCATAAGGGATCTCCAATCCTATTTTGTTTTGCGGGGAGTCCTGCTTTCATGCAAGCATGAAAGCAGGACTTTTTGACCCTGGTACGCGCCATGATACCTGCGGATTGCTACGCACTTCGTGCTCCCGCAATCCTAAAAACATTCGAAATCCGTCCTGCTCGGGCTGCTTTCTCATGTTTTGCGGGCCCCAAAGTCATGCTTTTTCATGCAAGCATGAAAGCAGGACTTTTTGACCCTGGTATCATTATAATATATAGTGTGTTTTTGTCAACTTATGGGGTGGTTTTAAGTTCGTTGGGAATATCCTTCTTTCGTTTCATGAAATTACCAACATACTATAAATGATAAATGTACATAATAAAATCACAGGCAAACACTGCCTGACAAAATAAAACCATCAATATGGAGGTGAATATCATGACAAACAATAGTTCGAGTTCAAACCGTATGGAAGTGCCGGAAGCTAAAGAAGCAATGAATAAATTCAAAATGGAAATTGCTAATGAACTTGGTGTAAACCTGAAACAGGGATATAATGGAGATTTGACTTCGGCTCAGACCGGTTCAATCGGTGGAGAAATGGTTCGTCGTATGATTAAGCGACAGGAAGAACAGATGTCAGGGCAGACGACTTCTAATCAGTAATTGAGCTTAATAATAAACAGGTCACAGTTTATAAACTGTGACCTGTTTTTTTCGCTTTTTAGTAGCTCGATCAAGATAAATTTATCTGTATTATGGCATATAATAGTATGTTTTTTGCAATAAAAATGAATAAACAATGAACAAAATAAAAAAAAGATAATAACACTGGTATTTACATAAGCCTTGTAATATAATATAATATTGTTTAGAGTGCGCAAAATCAAGGAGGATTTTAATTAATGAGTGTACAGATCGAGAAGTTAGAAAAAAGCATGGCAAAGCTAACAATAGATGTTCCAGCCATAGAATTTGAAAAAGCTATTACACAGGCTTACAATAAAAGTAAAGGGCAGATTTCCCTTCCAGGATTTAGAAAAGGTAAAGTGCCCCAAGTGATGCTTGAAAAGATGTATGGTGCCGAGATGTTTTATGAAGATGCGGCTAATAGTATTATGCCTAAGGCTTATGAAGAGTCAGCGCTTCAAAGTGAATTGAATATTGTTTCTATGCCAAAGATCGATGTTACCCAGATGGAAAAAGGTAAGGACTTTATTTTCACAGCCGAAGTTGCTGTGAAGCCTGAGGTTGTGTTAGGCCAGTATAAAGAGATTGAGGTTGAGAAAGCTGTGATCAGCGTTACGGATGAAGAGATAGACGCTGAGATTAAGCAAGCACAAGAGAAAAATGTGAGAGAAGTAATTGTTGACCGAAGTGCGGAATCTGGGAATACAGTTGTTATTGACTACGAAGGAACCATTGATGGCGTTCTCTTCGAAGGCGGGGCGGCGGTGGATCATTCACTTGTTCTTGGTTCAAATTCATTTATACCTGGATTTGAAGAACAGTTAATTGGAGCCAAGGCAGAGGATGATGTTTTGGTCAACGTGACATTCCCAGAAGAATACCAAGCGCAGGAGCTTGCCGGCAAGGAAGCAGTATTCAAGTGTAAGGTTCATGAAGTAAAGATAAAGGAATATCCGGAAATTGACGATGAGTTTGCTCAGGATGTTTCTGAATTTGATACATTAGCTGAATATAAAGAAAGCATTAAACAGGAATTAATGACTAAGAAAGAAGCTGAAGCTAAGAATGAAATGCAGCAGCAAGTGATGGATGCTATTATTTTGAATACCGAGATGGAGATCCCGGATCCTATGGTGGATACCCAGGCAGAGCAGATGGTTGATGATTATGCACAGAGATTGAGCTATCAGGGGCTTGAGATGGAACAGTACTATCAGTTTACCGGAATGAATGAAGAAAGCTTCAAAGAGCAGCTTAAACCACAGGCACTTAAGAATATTCAGAGTAGACTAGTTCTTGAGGCCATAGTTGCGGCAGAGGGAATTGTGGCAACCGATGAAGAGCTTAATGATGAGATTGCTAAGATGGCGGAATCCTATAAGCTTGAAGTTGACAAGATGGAAGAATATATAAGTAACGAAGAAAGAGACAATATACAAAATGAAATAGCTGCTCAGAAAGCATTAAAGTTAGTGACTGATTCAGCTGCGGAAAAAGAATAATTTTTATTAAGATTGGAGGAAACAGCATGAGTTTAGTGCCTTATGTCGTAGAGCAAACAAGCAGGGGAGAAAGATCTTACGATATCTTTTCCAGACTGCTAAAAGATCGTATTATTTTTCTGGGAGAAGAAGTTACAGATACAACTGCAAGCTTAATTGTATCGCAGATGCTATTTTTAGAATCTGAGGATCCCGGCAAGGATATCAGCCTTTATATCAATAGTCCTGGTGGATCTGTTTCAGCAGGATTGGCTATTTATGATACAATGAATTATATCAAATCTGATGTATCCACTATATGTATGGGTATGGCGGCCAGCATGGGAGCCTTTTTGCTGGCAGGTGGTGAGAAGGGGAAGAGATTTGCGCTTCCTAATGCTTCTATCATGATTCATCAGCCATCCGGTGGAGCTCAAGGGCAAGCTACAGATATCCAGATTATTGCTGACCGTATTATTAAGTCGAAGCAGAAGCTGAACGAGATACTTGCGGCAAACACAGGGAAGAAGCTTGATCAGATTGCAGCAGATACCGAAAGAGATTATTATATGAGTTCCGAAGAAGCGAAAGCTTACGGGATCATTGATGAGATAATCAAAGATAGAAGAAGTGAATAAAGTGAGGTGGCCAGATGGCAAGTCGCATAGATGACAAAAAACAGCAGCCAAGATGTTCCTTCTGTAATAAGACTCAAGATCAGGTGAGAAAACTGATTGCAGGTCCAAATGCTTATATTTGTGATGAATGTATAGAAATTTGTTCCGAGATTATTGATGAGGAATTTGACGAAAACCCGGTTTATGACAACATAAACCTTTTGAAACCTAAAGAAATAAAGGATTTTCTGGATCAATATGTCATTGGTCAGGAAGATGCTAAGAAAGTATTGTCTGTGGCAGTATATAACCATTACAAAAGGGTTATGACAGGCAAGGATATAGATATTGAACTGCAAAAGAGTAATATTATTATGGTGGGGCCTACCGGTTCAGGTAAAACGTTGTTAGCCCAGACATTAGCCAGAATATTGAATGTTCCTTTTGCTATTGCAGATGCAACTGCCTTGACAGAGGCAGGTTATGTCGGTGAAGACGTGGAGAACATTCTTTTAAAGCTTATCCAGGCAGCCGATTATGACATCGAGCGTGCGGAACATGGCATTATTTATATTGATGAGATTGACAAGATTACCAGAAAGTCTGAGAATGTGTCGATTACAAGAGATGTTTCCGGTGAAGGCGTGCAGCAGGCGCTATTAAAGATCCTGGAAGGAACGGTGGCATCAGTTCCGCCTCAAGGGGGACGTAAGCATCCACATCAGGAATTTATCCAAATTGACACAACGAATGTACTGTTTATTTGTGGTGGAGCCTTCGATGGTCTGGATAAGGTTATTGAATCTAGGATCGGCAACAAGTCTATTGGGTTTAATGCCGAGATCGGGCAGGAAAAAGACAAGGTCAATGTCGGAGAACTGTTACGTAAGGTTTTGCCGGAAGATTTTGTGAAATATGGACTGATCCCTGAATTTATCGGTCGTGTGCCTGTAAGTGTGGCACTTGATCTATTGGATGAGGATGCGCTGGTGCAAATATTAACGCAGCCTAAAAGTGCTATTACCAAGCAATATCAAAAGCTGTTTGAAATGGATGGCGTTCGTTTGGAATTTGAGGAGGGAGCGATCCTGGCGATTGCCAAAAAGGCGTTGGAAAGGAAGACCGGAGCTAGAGGCTTACGGGCGATTATCGAAGATACAATGATGGATATCATGTTTTCATTACCATCAGAAGAGCGAGTCGAAGCCTGTTTGATTACAAAGGAAGTTGTTGATAATATTGGATTACCGGTCATCAGCTATGGTGAGAGAATACTATCTAAAAAAAGCCCGGGCAAAAAGCTGCCAAAGAAAAACAATGGGGAAATTGCATAATACTAATTATATGGGCTGTGTTGAGAATATACACAGCCCGTAGTGCATGATGGATAAAAGGTTATAAGGTGGAAAAATATGAATCAAATCAATTATAAATTACCAGTCATCACTTTGAAGGGAACGTCTGTGTTGCCTGACATGATTTTGCATTTTGATGTCAGCCGTCCAAGATCTGTTGCGGCATTGGAGGCGGCTATGCAGAAAGAGCAAAACATTCTTTTGATTACTCAGATGAATGAAGAAGATGATGAACCGGGTCAGGAATCCTTGTACAGGATCGGTACAATCGCAAAAATCAAACAATTAGTAAAGATGCCGAAGGACACCATTAGGGTTCTTGTTGAAGGCAAGTTAAGAGCTAAGTTAAACGATTTCTTAAAGTGGGATCCGTACATATTAGGTGAAGTGACCGTCGTGGAGGATGAAGATGAGAATGGCGAGCTGGAAGAGGAGGCGATGCTTCGCTATCTCCATGGGTTATTTGAAAAGTATGCGTCTCTCAATCTTCAACTAAGCCCAGAGCTAGTTAAGCAAATGGAGGATATTACGGATCTTAATAGGCTGGTCAGTCAATTATGTAATAATATCCCGATGGAATATGCCCGCAGACAACAGCTCTTAGAAGCGGACAGCCTGGTAGAGCGGCTAGAGTTAATATCGGCTTATCTGATTAATGAAACGGAGATTATTCGAATCAATCAGGAACTTCAGGTGAGAGTGAAGCAAAAGGTAGAGCAAAATCAAAAAGAATACATCCTTAGGGAGCAGTTAAAAGTCATCCGTGAAGAACTAGGTGAAAGTAATACCCTTGATGATGCCAACGAGTTTGAAGAGACATTAGAAAAAGTAGTGGCTTCTGATAGTGTTAAGGAGCGAATACAAAAAGAAATCGACCGTTTTAAAAATTCAAGCAATAATTCAGCTGAAAATGGAGTGATCCGTGGATATTTAGAAACTGTTTTGGATATGCCGTGGGATAAAATGAGTGAAGATAATACAGATATATCCACTGCCGAGGCAGTTTTGCAGGCGGACCATTATGGACTCCAAAAGGTTAAGCAAAGAATCCTAGAGTATCTGGCAGTTCGGATTTTGACGAAGAAAGGTGATGCTCCTATTTTGTGTCTTGTAGGACCGCCTGGAACAGGCAAAACCTCTATTGGCCGCTCAGTAGCCAGAGCATTAAATAAAAAATATGCGCGTATCAGTTTAGGGGGCGTCCATGATGAGGCCGAGATCAGGGGCCATCGCAAGACATATATCGGAGCCATGCCAGGACGTATAGCCATGGCGCTAAAACAGACAGGTGTAAAGAATCCGGTTATGCTATTCGATGAAATTGATAAGGTTGGCAATGATTACAAAGGCGATCCTTTTGCGGCGCTCTTAGAAGTTATGGACGGTGAGCAAAACTGTAGATTCAGAGATAACTATATTGAAATCCCGATTGATTTATCAGAGGTTCTATTTATAGCTACAGCTAATTCGATCGCTACCATTCCAAGAGCATTGCAAGATCGTATGGATGTTATTGAAATCAATAGTTATACAGCTAATGAAAAATATTATATTGCTAAAAGGCATCTGATTCCCAGACAGCTAGAGCGTCATGGGCTTGTAAAGTCTCAATTGCGGTTTAATGATTTATCGATAGAAAGAATTATTTCAGACTATACGAAAGAAGCCGGCGTGCGCCAGATGGAGCGCCGCATTGCGGATATTTGCAGAAAAGGTGTCAGAGAGATTCTTCAGAAAAATAAAAAGTCGGTTCGCATTACTGAGAAGAATCTTGAAAAGTTTTTGGGCAAGCCAAAGTATAGTTCCATCAAGGCTAACTTAAACGATGAGGTTGGCATTGCAAGGGGGCTGGCATGGACTCAAGTAGGCGGCGAAACCTTGTCGGTAGAAGTCAATGTGCTGCCGGGTAAAGGAAGGTTTGAGCTGACCGGAAAACTGGGCGATGTCATGAAAGAGTCGGCAAAAGCCGCCGTCAGTTATGTTCGTTCAATTGCCTCGGGAGCAGGTATATCAAAAGAATTTTTTGAGAATAATGATATCCATATCCATATACCTGAAGGGGCAGTTCCAAAGGATGGTCCATCTGCGGGTATAACAATGGCAACCGCCATGTATTCGGCGATTACCGGTAAAAGCATCAAAGCTAGTGTGGCTATGACAGGGGAAATAACGCTTCGGGGAAGAGTGCTGCCCATTGGAGGACTAAAAGAGAAAATCTTAGCTGCTAGGATGGCTGGAATTAAGAGTGTAATAGTGCCCGATAAGAATCGTAGCGATATTAATGAACTGGAAGAAGAAATTCTAGAAGGCTTGAAAATCGTATATGCAAAGACAATGGAGGACGTTTGGCCGATTGCATTGAATGCCTGACAGAAAGCTCAATCCGATGCGGCATCAAGGAGGAACGAAAATGCATGTAAAGAATGTAAACTTAGAAACGGTCTGCGGCATTACCAGTAAATTGCCGCTAAATGACAAGCCGGAGGTCGCTTTTGCAGGGAGATCCAATGTGGGGAAATCATCCTTGATTAATGCGTTAATGAATCGGAAATCCTATGCAAGAATCTCTGGACAGCCGGGAAAGACACAGACGATCAACTTTTATAATATCAATGATATACTTTATTTTGTTGATCTTCCTGGTTATGGTTATGCTAAAGTGTCCCTAGAAATTAAAGCTAAATGGGGCAAGATGATTGAACGATATCTTTGCACCTCCAGGCAGCTAAAGCTTATCTTCCTACTGATTGATATCCGTCATGAGCCATCGGAAAATGACAAAAATATGTATCAGTGGATTGTCGATAATGGGTTTTATCCTGTTATCGTTGCGACAAAGATGGATAAAATTAAACGTAGCCAGCATAAGAAGCACATAAAGATGATAGAAAATGGCTTATCTGTAGCAGAGGGCACTCCGATTATGCCATTTTCTTCATTAACAAAACAGGGGCGTGACGAAATATGGGACCTTATTGAAGCGCAGCTGTTAGGAGAGAACATATAATCATTTTAATAATAAATTGCTGATAGTATAGGCATATATATCAGCATTTTTTGTTCTCCAATTATCACAGATTGCAATGGCCTGGTCTTCGTCAGTGACGTTTAGCTTGATTTCAATTAAAGGAACGCCTTTTTCTTTAATTGAGCAATTAACAAGGTATTGGTTCTTTTTTTCTTGATAATAATCCGCAAGTGTTTCATTTTCAGAACGGAGCTCATATTGATGCTGTTTTAGAAAAGCGTCGATATCCTGCTTGACAGTGCTTGAGATATGATCCCCGAAATAGCCTAGTGTTTCGATGCCGGAAGGGGTAATTGAGTAGTGTGAGCTGTTTCGAATCTGTTTTGCTTTAATCAATGCAGTATCGCAAAGCTCATTAATCGCCTGCTGTAAGGTGAAATAAGTGGTGTAGCCCTTCTCCAAGGCGAATTCCGTCACTTGAGAATTGGTCAGTGGAAAATTAACTTTATTTAATGTGTACAAGATGATAAGCTTACACAAAGTAAATGAATCAGTCATATTCAAACTCCTCTCACAATAAAGGCATTAAGTATTTTTTACATTAAAGTATCATAACCTTAGGGAAATTGCAACTATTTTCGAGAATGAATTTTTGATAATGAATTGACAAAGCCCGTTTTTAGAAGTATAATTTAGGTAATTAAATAAATTACGTAGCAATCTGTATAAATTCAAAATGATGGTTTGAATGTATCTACCAACTTCCGACAAAGTTGACTATGGATTATTTCTTTTGATGGGAATAGTGTTTTAGTTGATTTCAGGAAGTTTTTTTATGGAAAGGATAGTGATGTAATATGTCAGTTGGTCAAAGTGTTGTCAGGATTGATGCTTATGACAAGGTTACCGGGCGTGCTAAGTTTACGGATGATATGGTGCCTGATAAGTGTCTGGTCGCAAAGGTGTACCATTCAAAGGTCGCTAATGGCAGAGTTAAAGCCATTGATATTAGCGATGCCAAGAACCTTCCGGGAGTTGTAAAGATCGTAACATTTAAAGATGTTCCGTCTGTAAAGTTTCCGACTCCGGGGCATCCCTGGTCAGTCGAGGAAAGCCACCAGGATGTCGCAGATCGCAATCTGCTGACAGACAGGATCCGTTATTATGGCGATGATATTGCTGCTGTTGTGGCAGTCGATGAAGTTGTAGCCAAGAAGGCACTCGAATTAATCCGGGTTGAGTATGAAGAATATGAGCTATGTGTCGATCCGAGAAGGGCAATGGAGGGGACAGTGCCGCCTGTGCATGAAGAAAAGCCGGATAATATTTTAACCCAAAGCAGTTATGAATTAGGGGCAGTGAATGATGCTATTATTAATGCTGATGAAGTATTTAAGCAGACCTATAAGACTTCTATCGTTCAGCATTGCCATATTGAAACAGCTGTATCCTACGCATATATGGAAAAGGGCAGGGTCATCATCGTTTCATCAACCCAGATTCCCCATATAGTCCGGAGGGTGTGCGGGCAAGCACTGAATATTCCTTGGGGCAGGATTCGGGTTATTAAGCCTTATATTGGCGGTGGATTTGGCAACAAGCAAGATGTGCTCTATGAGCCTTTGAATGCGTTTTTATCAATGCAGGTAGGAGGACGCCCTGTTAAGTTGGAGATTTCAAGAGAAGAGACATTTGTCAATACACGAACACGGCATTCCATTGAATATGAATTGGCTATGGGCTGCACCAAAGCGGGCATGATTGTTGGAAAGGATATGACAGCCATATCCAATCAGGGCGCTTACGCTTCCCATGGGCATTCTATTGTTGCTAACAGCTCCACAGCATGGCGGCATATGTATGATGTTCCCAATATCAGAGCAGTGGCCTACACTGTGTATACCAACACACCAGTAGGCGGTGCCATGAGAGGCTATGGCATCCCTCAGCTTTGCTTCGCTCAAGAAGCCCATATGGATGACATGGCTCTTAAGCTTAATATGGATCCATTGGACTTTAGAATTAAGAATCTTCACAAGGGTTATTTCAAGGATCCATATTTAGAACCGATTGCGGCCAACACTAATGGTGTTTTGGAATGCATCGAAAGAGGGAGGGAGCTAATCGGCTGGAGCCGCAAGCGAAAAGCTTACAAAAACCAGACCGGAGATTTAAGGCGCGGCGTTGGCATGGCAGTGTTTAGCTACAAAACAGGGGTGTACCCTATTTCTTTGGAAATAGCCGGTGCCAGGATGGCTCTCAACCAGGATGGCTCAATCCAGCTGATGGTTGGAGCCACAGAGATCGGTCAGGGGGCAGATACGGTATTTGCCCAAATGACAGCCAGTACCCTTAATCAGCCGGTTGAAAACATACATATTCAAAGCGTCCAGGATACGGATGTCACGCCATTTGATACTGGGGCATATGCTTCCAGGCAGACCTACGTGACGGGAATGGCTGTAAAGGACTGTGCCCTAATGCTAAAGGAGAAGATATTAACGTATGCTAAATCTTTAGTTGGTAATGAATATGATGAGCTGGAGCTTTCAGAAGGCATGATATACTCCAAAGGAGAAGCGGTGATCTCCTTAGAAGAGGTTGCTCTGGAAAGCTATTACAGCCTGACCAATTCCTCAGCCATTACAGCAGAAGTATCTAGGCAGGTTAAGAATAACACCATCTCTTTTGGATGCTGCTTCGCTGATGTCGAGGTTGATATAAAGTTAGGCAAAATCAAGGTTGTTGACATTATTAATATACATGATAGCGGTCGTATCATTAACCCACAGCTGGCTGCAATGCAGGTCCATGGAGGAATGAGTATGGGCATTGCCTATGCTCTTGGGGAGCAGATGCTGATTGATAAGAAATCAGGAAAGGTGCTAAATGGCACGCTTTTGGATTATAAGCTTCCGACAATGATGGATGCTCCCGACCTTAAGGCCGAATTTGTGGAGCTTATTGATCCCACCGGACCGTACGGCAATAAAGCGTTAGGTGAACCGCCGGCTATTCCGCCGGCTCCAGCGATACGAAATGCAGTTTTGCATGCAACTGGCGTGGCTATCAATGAGCTGCCATTGTCGCCGCAACGATGTGTTGAAGCGTTTTCACAAGCAGGAATAATATAGGGGGGGATCGCAATGTATGATATAGACAATTACTATAATGCTACAACGCTTAATGAAGCGTTGAGCCTGATGAAAGAGCACCCCGATGCTAAAGTAATAGCCGGTGGAAGTGATGTCCTCATTAAGATTCGTGAAGGCAAAATGGCTGGCTGTGAACTGATCGGTATCAGGGATATAAAAGAATTGAGCAAAATATCCATGAATGTGAATGGTGATATTCTAATTGGTGCAATGACAACCTTTAGCCATGTTTCAAATCATGAATTAGTTAAGAAGCATATTAGTGTTTTAGGAAAGGCCGTAGATCAGGTGGGCGGACCACAGGTTAGAAATGTCGGCACGATTGGCGGGAATGTCTGCAATGGTGCAGTAAGTGCCGATAGCGCGCCGACTTTGTTCTCTTTAAATGCCAAGTTAAGACTCATTAGCTTAGAAGGTGAACGTATTGTGCCCATCACAGAGTTTTACTTAGGACCCGGCAGAGTAGATTTAAGAGCAGGAGAGCTGCTTGCTCATATTATTGTGCCCCAGGAGAGCTATCACGGATACGCAGGGCATTACATCAAGTATTCCATGAGAAAGGCAATGGATATCGCGACGCTTGGCTGCAGTATTGTCTGTAAGGTGAATGCAGACCTTAAGCAATTAGAGGATGTCCGGATAACCTTTGGGGTAGCCGCACCGACACCCTTAAGATGCTATCAAACAGAAGCTAAGCTTAAGGGAAAACCGCTTAATGATGACATATATCAAATAATCGAAGCTTCTGTAAGAGAGGAAATCAATCCCCGTGACTCGTGGAGAGCCTCAAAAGCCTTCCGGCTTCAAGTCGGCGGGGAAATAGCAAAGCGTGCACTAGAGGAAGCAATTAGACTCTGGGGAGGTGAATGTGATGGATAAGAAGATGCAATTGGTGAAGTGTGTGGTTAATGGTGAACCGGTGGCTGAATATGTTGATGTGAGGGATTCATTATTAGATATGCTAAGAAACACTTTAGGCTTAACATCTGTAAAGAAGGGCTGTGAAGTCGGAGAGTGTGGCGCCTGTACAGTTATTATTGACGGCGAGACCATTGATTCATGTATATATCTGGCTGTCTGGGCAGACGGTAAGAGTATCAGGACGCTAGAGGGACTTATGGGACCTTCGGGGGAACTGACCCGGATTCAGGAGGCATTTATTGAAGAAGGAGCTATCCAATGTGGTTTTTGCACGCCAGGGTTCGTTATGTCTGCTACGGTACTGCTGGAACAGGGAGAAAAGCTTAGCAGAGAAGCGATAAAGAAACATATGGCCGGCAATCTGTGCCGTTGCACAGGTTATCATAACATTGCTAATGCAGTGGAAAAAGTAATGAACGAAAATTAAATATACTGACAAAAAGAGAATGCGGTAGTTTTGCATTCTTTTTTTCTTGCCAATTGTTTGTGAAAGATACACAAAGGGAGCTGTTTAAGTTTGTGGAGTATTTTGAGCGGAAATGGTTTACTTTGACCGGAAATGGTGATAATATAAAATTATAATCAAAATCAGTCAAAGGAGGAAAGTGGAAATGTTAGCAGAAGAACGTTTCGAAAGTATTTTAAAATTGCTGGATGAGCAAGGAGCGATATCTGTTAGTGAATTAACACAATTGCTAAAGACTTCGGAGTCCACCATTCGCAGAGATCTAACGGAGCTTAATAGGCTGGGTCTGGTTAACAAGGTTCATGGTGGGGCGACGACCAACAATGTTAACTACAAGACGAAAGATGAGGATCTGGAATACAGACAAGCGCTTTACAAGGATGAGAAGATCCGCATCGCAAAGTATTGCGCAGCCCTTATTAATGATAAAGATTTTGTCTTTCTCGATGCAGGGTCTACGGTAGGCCTAATGATCGACTATCTGAAGACAACGACCGCTGTCTTTGTGACCAATGCAATAGACCATGCCCATAAGCTGGCAACTAACGGCCACAAAGTACATATCTTAAATGGCGAGCTAAAGTCTTCGACAGAAGCAGTCGTGGGCAGTGAGACTGTTGAATGCCTGGAGAAGTATAACTTTACAAAAGGCTTTTTCGGCGCCAACGGTATTAGCTTAAAAGCTGGGTTTACAACACCTGAGAGTAATGAGGCGCTCGTTAAGAAGAAGGCATTATCAAAGTGCCGGGAGAAATACATCGTCTGTGACGCATCGAAATTCAATCAAATATCTTCAGTTACTTTTTGCAGCTTTAAGGATGCGACGATAATTACTAATAAGATTGAAGATAGTGCATATACTAATTGCAATAATATTGTGGAGGTTGTGAATAGTGATTTATACAGTGACATTTAATCCGTCGCTAGATTATATAATGCATGTGGCTGATTTTAAGACCGGCAAGGTAAACCGCTCTGACCATGAAGAAATTCTTCCTGGCGGCAAGGGTATCAATGTCTCGGTGGTATTAAAGAATCTCGGTGTCAATAGTATCATACTTGGATACACTGCCGGATTTATCGGAGCAGAAATAGAAAAGAGAGTTAAAAACTATGGGTGCACAACCGATTTTATTAGGATTTCCAAGGGTTTATCAAGAATTAATATCAAATTAAAGGAAGCAGTAGAGACGGAAATCAATGGCAGTGGCCCAGAGATTAAGGAAGATGACTTAGAAAGGCTGTTTCAGAAGCTAGACAGTATTGAGGAAAACGATATATTGGTGTTGGCAGGCAGTATTCCCAGTTCATTGCCGGAAGACATATATGAGAAGATTATGCTAAGGTTAAGTGGGAAGAACATTCGAATTGTCGTTGACGCCACAAAGGACTTGCTTGTTAATGTACTGAAATATCAACCTTTTTTGATTAAACCCAATCTCCATGAGTTGGGAGAGCTTTTTGGCGTTGTCCTATCAAAGAGGGATGAGGCGATTACTTATGGAAAAAAACTAATCGAGATGGGTGCCAGAAATGTTTTGATATCTATGGCCAAGGATGGCGCCATTCTTATTTCTGAGGATGGCAGCGTCCTGCAAAACGGAGCCCCTAAAGGAACGGTTGTTAATTCTGTTGGGGCGGGGGATTCGATGGTTGCCGGATTTTTAACAGGATATTTAAAGACAAAAGATCTTAGACATGCTTTTAAAATGGGTATTGCAACAGGCAGCGCCAGCGCATTTTCGGATAAATTGGCGACAGCGGCTGAGGTAACGAAATTGATTGAAGTCATCAGTGATAAATAAGGAGCAGGAAAGTTATGAAGATAGTTGATCTATTGAATGAAATTAGTATTTGCTTAGATGCAAAGGCAGCAGATAAAGAAGAAGCCATCAGGCTGGCTGTGGACTTAATGGATAAGTCGGGGAATATCCGTGATAAAAAGGCGTATTTGAATAGTGTATTTAAACGCGAGGAAGAAGGGACAACAGGAATTGGTGAAGGAATAGCCATTCCCCATGGTAAAGGAACCAGTGTGGGAGCTCCGGGATTAAGCGCAATGCTTCTGCCGGATGGTGTTGATTTTGATGCACTAGATGGCGGACTAGTCAACTTGATATTTTTAATTGCCGCACCGGAAACGAAAGATAATATTCATCTGGAGGTTTTAAGCAGGCTGTCAATGCTGTTGATGGATGATGCTTTTACAGCGAACTTAAGGAGTGCGAAAACTGCCTCGGAATTTCTTGATTATATCGAGCAGGCAGAAGCTGCTAAGTTTAATCAGCAAGCTAAGGAACCTAAAGCAGGCGCTGACGGTTACCGGCTTTTAGCCATAACCGCCTGCCCGACCGGAATTGCTCACACATATATGGCAGCAGAGAATTTAGAGAATAAAGCGAAAGACCGCGGAGTCACGATTAAGGTCGAGACAGATGGCTCCGGTGGCGTTAAGAATGCGTTGACCAAGGAGGAAATTGAAAAGGCGGAGTGCATTATTATTGCGGCAGATACAAATATTGAAATGTCACGTTTTGATGGAAAGCGAGTTGTCGTCGCAAAAGTCGCCGATGGCATCCATAAGGCCGACCAGCTTCTTGACAGAGCCCTAGGAGGTAGTGCGGCTATTTATCACCACTCAGGCAAAGACAGCAAGGATACCGATTTAGGCGGAAGCGAAAGCGCCGGAAGAAAGGCCTATAAATATTTGATGAATGGTGTTTCTCATATGCTGCCATTTGTTGTTGGCGGCGGAATATTAATTGCCTTAGCTTTTCTATTTGATAATTACGAAATTAATCCAGCTAACTTTGGTATGAACACACCTTTGGCGGCATTTTTTAAGACCGTGGGCGGACAGGCGTTTGGATTTATGCTGCCGGTACTGGCAGGATTTATCGCAATGAGCATTGGCGAGCGCCCAGGTCTTGCGGTTGGCTTTGTTGGTGGCGTTTTGGCTAGTGGCGGTTACACTTTTAATAATCTCATGAACTATTCAGAAGCTTCTCCGGTTAGCTCGGGATTTTTAGGCGCACTATTGGCTGGCTTTGTTGGTGGCTATATCATCGTGCTATTAAGAAAAGTGTTTGATCGCTTGCCCGCCTCATTAGAAGGCATCAAACCTGTTTTGCTGTTTCCGGTCTGTGGCATTTTGCTAATGGGTGTATTTATGATTGGCGTCAACCCTATAGTTGGGGCATTAAATAACGGATTAAATGAGTTTCTGGCATCAATGAGCGGCACCAGTAAGATTGTTTTAGGAATTATTTTAGCAGGAATGATGTCGGTGGATATGGGTGGACCATTTAACAAGGCGGCTTATGTATTTGGGACAGCCCAGCTTACTGTCGCTGATGCGGGTCCTGAGCAATTTCAGATTATGGCGGCAGTGATGATTGGCGGTATGGTTCCGCCATTAGCGATTGCTCTATGTACGACATTTTTTAAAAATCGTTTTACTGAAAATGAAAGGAAGTCTGGGATTGTGAATTATGTGATGGGCTTATCTTTTATCACCGAAGGAGCGATACCTTTTGCGGCATCAGATCCTTTAAGAGTTTTGCCTTCATGCATTATAGGCTCAGCAGTGGCGGGGGCGCTGTCGATGCTCTTTTCATGTGGACTGCGGGCACCTCATGGAGGTATTTTTGTTATCGCAGTAATTACTAATCCGGTGCTGTATCTGTTGGCACTGTTAGCAGGTTCTGTGATCGGGGCGTTGTTATTGGCGGTGTTAAAGAAACCTAAAGTACAGGCTTAGAAATAGATCGCGTTAACAAAGAAGAGGCTTCCCAACAAGGAAACCTCTTCTTTTGACTCAAAATTATACGACGCCTTGAGCGATCATCGTATCGGCAACCTTCTTAAAGCTTGCGATATTGGCTCCGGCAACAAAGTTATCCTCCATGCCATACGCTTTGGCAGCATCATCCATTGAATGGAAGATATCTACCATGATCTTCTTTAACTTCTTATCAACTTTTTCAAAGGACCAGCTGTATCTCATGCTGTTTTGAGACATTTCTAATGCGCTTGTTGCAACGCCACCGGCGTTGGCTGCCTTGCCGGGCGCAAAATAGATGCCATTAGCCAAAAAGTATTGTGTGGCTTCTAATGTTGTGGGCATATTGGCTCCTTCAGCAACTGCGATGCATCGATTGGCTACCAATGCTTTGGCGTCATCTAAATGCAATTCGTTTTGAGTGGCACAGGGGAGTGCGATATCAACTTTAGTATGCCATATACCGGCGCCTTCGTGATATTCTGAATTGGATCGATAGTTCTTATATTCTGAAAGGCGTGCTCTTTTCACTTCTTTGATTTCCTTTAATGCATCTAAATCGATACCTTCAGGGTCGTAAACCCAGCCGTTTGAATCTGAGCAGGTAACCACTTTAGCGCCAAGGGCATGAGCCTTCTCAATAGCGTAGATGGCAACATTCCCTGCTCCGGAAACAGCAATCACTTTGCCTTTGATGGTATTATTTCGGCACTTTAACAACTCCTCTACTAAATAGACTAGTCCATAACCAGTGGCTTCTGTGCGCACTAAGGAGCCGCCGTATGTCAGACCCTTGCCGGTGAGAACGCCTTCGGTTATGTTGCGGATCCGCTTGTATTGTCCGTACATATAGCCGATTTCTCTGGCGCCGGTGCCAATATCTCCGGCCGGAACATCTGTGTCTGCACCGATGTGTTTGCTAAGCTCCGTCATGAAGCTTTGGCAAAATGCCATGATTTCCTTATCGGACTTGCCTTTAGGATCAAAATCTGAACCGCCTTTACCGCCACCGATCGGAAGTCCAGTAAGGGCATTTTTAAAAATCTGTTCAAAGCCTAAGAACTTAATAATACTTAAGTTGACTGATGGATGAAGGCGAAGTCCGCCTTTATACGGTCCTATCGCACTGTTATATTGTACGCGGTAGCCTCTGTTAACTTGAATCTTACCTGATCCGTCAACCCATGGGACTCTAAATATAATGACACGCTCCGGCTCAATGATTCTCTCTAAAACAGCTTCGTTTTGATATCTTTCATCATTATCAACAACAGGTCTTAGTGATTCCAGCACTTCCTTTGCGGCCTGAATGAACTCGGGTTCATGAGAGTTTTTAGCGACTAAATCTTCAATTATAGTATCTACGTAAGACATTTCTTTTCTCCTCCTTAGGAATTCAAAAAAACATCAGGACACACCTGATATTCTTTCGCTTGGCATACGCCTGTTTTCTATTTTTTTTTATTATAATACAAAATAAAAATTAATACAAGGTTTCCCAAAGGAAAAAAAATAAAAAAATTGCTTTCCTTTTTTGAAAAAAGGTGTATAATGTTGTATAGATAATTCAGACTACACATCAAATAATATAATTATTATCCATATAAATCTGTTTTTTTTCTTAGTGCTCCCCAGTAACTTTAAATTATATCAAATATACCTATGATTATATAAGCCTGCATTACATTTTAGAAGACAATGTGTGAGGAAAGAGCGGATTTTAAATATAGAATTAATTTAAGGAGGATAAAATGGTCGAGAAGTATAATACGTTGTCATTGGTTCAGCTTAAGGAAATCGTCAAAGCGCAGGGGATAAAGAACACCTCAACTATGCGTAAGAAGGATCTTGTTCAGATTCTGTGCGATTTAGAAGAAAAGGAATTACAAAAGAAAGCTGAGCAGAAGAATGATAATAATTCCATAAGCCAGGTCGAGGAGACGGCAGAAAAGGAAACCCCTAACAAAGCGGCCGCAATTAAGAAGGAAACCATTAAGAAAGAAGCGGTTCAGGTCAAGCCACAAAACCAAGGAGCATCTGAACAGAAGCCGGAAGATAAACGAACCGAACGTCCGGAAACCAGTTCTGAGGAATTGGATAGCGGGCAGCTGGCGAACGGAATTTTAGAAGTTATGCCGGATGGTTTTGGCTTTATCAGATGTGCCAATTATTTGCCGGGAGATAATGATATCTATGTTTCTCCGGCTCAAATCAGAAGATTTAATCTAAAGACAGGCGATATTATTCAAGGAAGCATCAAGAATAAAACCCAATCAGAAAAGTTCAGTGCATTACTCTATGTGAAGTCAGTTAATGGCTTTAATCCGGCAGAAGCTGCCAGACGTAAGAATTTCGAGGACATGACACCGATATTCCCCAACAACCGTATCCGCCTTGAAAGCGAGAAGTCCAGCGTCCCCATGCGCATTGTGGATTTAGTGGCGCCAATTGGAAAAGGGCAGAGGGGGATGATCGTTTCTCCGCCTAAAACCGGAAAAACAACTCTGTTAAAACAGATGGCAAAGGCTATTAATGCCAACTATCCGGAGATGAATATGATTATATTATTAATCGATGAGCGTCCAGAAGAGGTCACTGATATTAAGGAATATATCGAAGGCAATAATGTCGAAGTCATCTATTCGACCTTTGATGAGCTTCCCGAGCATCATAAGAGGGTATCGGAGATGGTGCTTGAACGAGCAAAGCGTTTGGTAGAGCACAAACGAGATGTGGTGATACTGCTTGACAGCATCACCCGTCTGGCCAGAGCCTATAATTTGACTGTGCCTCCAAGCGGAAGGACGTTATCAGGAGGTCTTGATCCGGCGGCTCTGCATATGCCTAAGCGCTTCTTTGGCGCCGCGCGTAATATGAGAGAAGGAGGAAGCCTTACCGTATTAGCCACTGCTCTGGTGGAGACCGGCAGTAAGATGGATGACGTTGTATTTGAGGAATTTAAAGGTACCGGTAATATGGAGCTTGTTCTAGATCGAAAGCTATCTGAAAAAAGAATTTTCCCAGCAATTGATATTCAAAAGTCCAGCACCAGAAGAGAAGAGCTGCTGTTAAACAGAGAAGAGCTGGAGGCTACATATTTGATGCGGAAAGCTTTTAGCGGAATGAAGTCCGACGAATCCTTGGAAAGGATATTGGACTTATTCGTCAGGACAAAAAGTAATCGTGAATTTATGGCCACTATAAAAAGGCTGAAATTTATATAACAAATACTTGCTACAAAGATTTATTTGTGGTACAATGTAAGAGCTGTTTCAAAGAACGAATTGATTGTATATCAATTTTTAATATGGATAATCGATAAAGAGGTGAAAAGCATGAGAGAGGGAATCCACCCTAAATATAATGAGGCAAAGGTGACATGTAACTGTGGCAACGAGTTTGTAACGGGCTCTACGAAGCCTGAAATCCACGTCGAGATTTGTGCAAAGTGTCATCCTTTTTATACAGGTCAGCAGAAAAGTGCTGTAGCTCGTGGACGTATTGACAAGTTCAATCGTAAATATGGCAGGACTGAAGAATAGTTTTTTCAGAAGCAAGGTTGAGGTTTGATAATCTCAACCTGTTTTTAAATTGTGCGAAAAGGAGTTTGAATTTGTGAGATATGCAAAAATAGGCGGACAGGCAGTCATTGAAGGCGTGATGATGCGTTATGGGGATGATTATGCAATTGCCGTAAGAAAACCCGATCATGAAATAGAGATCAAGGAAGATAAGTATAGAGGGATGGTATCTAAGCTGGGCTTAAGGAATGTGCCTGTCATTAGAGGAATGTTTGCATTTATAGACTCATTAGTTTTAGGAATGTCTACGTTGACTTATTCCGCAAGCTTTTATGAGGAAGAAGAGGAGCAGGGGCCAAAAAAGAACCAAGAATTTCTGAATAAGATAGTAATGGCGCTAACTGTGGTGGTTGCTATTGTTTTTGCGGTTGGCCTGTTTATGGTCTTGCCGTTTTTTATCTCAAATATATTTAAAGGTTTTATCAACTCCAGACTTCTTCTGGCTGTGTTAGAAGGGATAGTGAGGATTGGTTTATTTTTAACATATATTGTCGTAATCTCTAAGATGGAAGATATTAAGCGGGTATTTATGTATCATGGAGCTGAACATAAAACGATCAACTGCATTGAGCATGGTGAGGAATTGAACGTTGCGAATGCAAAGAAGTATTCCCGGCTCCATAAACGCTGTGGAACTAGTTTTTTATTGATTGTCGTTGTTATTAGCAGTGTCTTCATATACTTTATTACAGTTGATAATGTTTTGTTGAAGGTCTTGATTAGAATACTCTTGCTGCCTATTATTGCAGGGCTAAGCTATGAGGTGATCCAATGGGCAGGGCGAAGTGATTCGACCTTGGTCAATATGATTAGCAAGCCGGGTATGTGGCTTCAGAAGCTGACGACAAAAGAGCCTGAGGATGATATGCTGGAGGTTGCGATCGCATCGATAGAAGCCATTTATGATTGGAAGGAATTTCAAAGAGAAGGGGAAAATGAAGCTAAGAGAACTATTTGAAGCAGGAGTCTCCTATTTGCGGGAACACCAAGTACATGACAGTGAGAATGATGCGTGGCTCTTAATGGAATACGTATTTGGCATACGACGGATAGATTATTTACGTACGTCTTTCACGTGCGTAGAAGCGGCGAAAGCCGATAAGTATATGTCCTTAATTGAAAGAAGGGGCAGACACTATCCGCTCCAATATATTACTGGACATCAGGAATTTATGGGATTGGATTTTATGGTGAATGAAGCCGTCTTAATACCTAGACAGGATACAGAGAGCTTGGTTGAAGCAGTTTTAGAGCATATGAAGACAGGCGATGAGGTGCTTGATATGTGCACCGGCTCCGGTTGCATTATTATCAGCCTAGCGGCCAAAAAGCAAGTTTGTCGGGCAGTTGGCGCCGATATTTCTGAAGAAGCCATGAAGGTTGCCAGAGCCAATGCCAAACACAATCATGTCAAGGACATAGAATTTGTTCAGAGTGATTTGTTTGATAAGATTGAAGGCTGTTATGATATTATTGTGGCGAATCCTCCCTATATACCCAGCGAGGATGTTGAAGAGCTTATGCCGGAGGTTAAGTTATACGAGCCCGTATTAGCGCTTGATGGTGCATCAGATGGGCTATCTTTTTATCGAAGAATTATTCAGGGAGCAAAGGCATATTTGAAATCGGGTGGTTACCTATTTTTTGAAATTGGCTGCAATCAGGCAAAGGAGATCTGCGAGATGTTAAGAGAGAATGGCTTTTTAGAAGCTGCCGTTAGAAAAGATCTTGCCGGTTTGGATCGGGTTGTCTACGCAACTTATAACGCCAAAGCGATTGCTGCTGTAGATATAGAGAATTAATTGTAATAATGGAGGAATCGGTATGTTTGATAAATTAGAAGATATTTTAATCAGATACCAACAGATATTAGAAGAGTTAAATGACCCTAGTGTCGTTAACGATCAAAATCGCTTTAGAAAGCTGATGAGAGAACAAAGTGACTTAAACCCGATCGTGGAAAAGTATACCCAGTATAAGCAGGTCAAACAAGATATTGAGGATAGCCTGGAGATGCTTGAGACGGAAAATGATGAGGAATTGCGAGAATTGGCCAAGGAAGAGCTCTCAGAGGGAAAGTCAAAGCTCGTAGAGATTGAAGAGGAATTAAAGATTTTGCTTTTGCCTAAGGATCCCATGGATGAGAAGAACGTAATGATTGAAATCCGTGCCGGTGCCGGTGGTGATGAGGCAGCATTATTTGCCGCAGATTTGTTTAGGATGTATTCGAAATATGCTGAGAACAAGCGTTGGAAAATAGATATGATGAGCGTCAATGAGAATGGACTTGGTGGTTTTAAGGAAATTATTTTTATGATTAACGGAACCGGTGCTTATTCAAAGCTGAAGTTTGAAAGTGGGGTGCACAGGGTCCAGCGAGTTCCGGAAACTGAATCCAGTGGGCGCATTCATACTTCCACTGTGACTGTTGCGATAATGCCTGAGGCTGAGGAGATTGATGCCCCATTGGACATGAATGATGTGCGCATAGATGTCTTTAGGTCATCCGGCAATGGTGGGCAAAGCGTTAATACGACGGACTCCGCAGTTCGTGTGACCCATGCGCCCACCGGAATAGTGATATCCTGTCAGGATGAGAAATCACAGCTGAAGAATAAAGAGAAAGCCTTAAAGGTGCTTCGCTCAAGGCTTTACGATATGGAATTGGAAAAGAAGCGCAATGAAGAGGCGCAGAACCGTAAGAACCAGGTGGGAACCGGTGATCGGTCAGAGAAAATCAGAACCTACAACTTCCCTCAGGGGAGATGTACAGACCATCGAATTAAGCTGACATTACACCGCCTTGATGATATTTTGAATGGAGATCTTGAAGAAATTATTGATAGCCTGACTGCCGCCGACCAGGCAGCCAAGTTGAGTAACATACAAGAAGATTGATAAGGAGACAAAATCATGGTTATTTCGAAGAACATGGAGAATTTAGTTGCAGGCAGCTCGGTGATTCGCAGACTATTTGAAGAAGGTGTCGAATTGGCCGCAGTTGTAGGTAAGGGAAATGTATATGATTTTAGTTTGGGCAACCCCAGCGTGCCTGCGCCTGCTGCTGTTAAACAGGCTATTTATGATATTATCGAGACAGATGATTCAAACTTTATCCATGGATACATGAATAATTCGGGATATGAACAGGTTCGGGATACAGTGGCGGCTTCCCTCAATCGAAGGTTTGAGACTGACTTTGACAGAGAGGATATCATTATGACCGCCGGAGCGGCAGGGGGGCTCAATTGTATTTTAAGGACTTTATTAAACTATAAAGATGAGGTTGTTTGCTTTGCGCCATTTTTTGGAGAATACCGAAGCTATATTTCTAATTTTGGCGGGGAGACAGTGGTGGTACCGGCGGATACAGCAACATTTCAGCTGAATGTAGAAGCATTTGAACAATTAATAACTGAAAGGACAAGGGCGATTATCATCAATAATCCCAACAATCCTTCCGGCGCTGTGTATTCGTCAGAAACTTTAGAGCAGTTGCAGGAAATATTATCAAGAGCCGAGCAGCGGGTCGGGCATCCGATTTATGTGATCTCTGATGAGCCTTACAGGGAACTGGTCTATGATGGTGCGATAGTGCCGTTTATGCCTAGGCACATTAAGAATTGTATTGTTGCTTATTCATGGAGCAAATCATTATCTCTCCCGGGAGAGCGTATCGGCTATCTGGCCATTCCAAAGCAGATTGATGCTTATGAAGAGTTTAAACCAGCTTTGGTGGTTGCCAACCGATGCTTAGGCTATATCAATGCGCCCTCACTATTCCAGCTGGTAGTTGCGAGATGCCTTGATGAACAGACAGACATCGAAGCCTACAATAAGAACCGGAAGCTAATATATAATAGTCTGACTGAGATGGGCTTTGAGTGTGTGAAGCCGGAGGGCGCATTCTATCTGTTTGTGAAATCTCCGGCAGCCGATGAAAGAGAATTCGTGGCAGAAGCGAAGAAGCAGAATATTATTGTGACTCCGGCAACAACCTTTGGCTGTCCGGGGTATGTGAGGATTGCTTATTGTGTCCCTTATGATATGATCGAACGTTCCTTGCCGGCGTTTGAATGTGTTGCAAAGGCCTATTCCCTTAAGTAGAGGAGGTACGATAAGATGAAGCCATGGTCAGATAAATTAAGAAAAGTGGTTCCTTATACCCCTGGGGAGCAGCCTATTAATACTGAGATAATTAAGTTGAATACAAATGAGAATCCATACCCGCCGGCACCGGGGGTTAAAAAAGCCCTTAACTCACTTGATGATCGGCGCCTAAGGCTGTATCCTGATACGACGGCAAAGCCACTGGTGGACGCACTGGCAGCGTATTATCACTTGGGACAAGACCAGATTTTTACTGGCGTAGGTTCTGACGATGTATTAGCTATTGCGTTTATGACTTTCTTTAACTCGGATAAACCGATCTTTTTCCCAGATATAACGTATTCATTTTATCCGGTATGGACCGACTTATTTAGAATTCCTTATGAGACTAAAGCGTTAGATGATAATTTCAAGATCATCAAAGAAGATTATTATGAGAATAATGGAGGGGTTATATTTCCTAATCCTAATGCGCCCACCTCGTATTATGAGGAGATCAGCTTGGTCGAAGATATTATTTGTCATAATCGGGACGTTATTGTCATTATTGATGAAGCCTATATTGACTATAGCGGTGAATCTGCACTTAAGTTGATTGATAAGTATGATAATCTATTGGTAGTTCAGACTTTTTCAAAGTCACGTTCGATGGCAGGGATGCGCATTGGCTACGCCATGGGGAACAAAGAATTAATTAAGGCAATGAATGATGTGAAGTTTTCATATAACTCTTATACGATGAATCTACCGTCGATTGAAAGCGGTATTGAGGCGGTCAATGATGAAGCCTACTTTAAACATAACATAGACAAGATTCTTAAGACAAGGACATCGACCGTCGCCCAGTTAAGCCAGTTGGGCTTTGAATTCCCAGAGCCTGGCGGTAATTTCGTTTTTGCGACGCATCCGGAACATCGTGCGAAAGAATTGTTTGTGGCATTGCGTGAAAAAAATATCTATGTCAGGTATTTTGATATGCCAAGAATTGACAATTATTTAAGAATAACCATCGGTACTGATAAAGAAATGAAGATTTTAATGGATGCTATTAAGGAAATATGTAGTAATCCTACTTGAAACGATACCGTGTAAGCTTTCCCCCAGCAAAGTATTGCTTGCTGGGGGAAAGCTATTAGTTTCTCTACTGCACTTCGGTGATTTGACTTATATCAGGTTCAATCATCAATGAATAGTTAGTATGATAAATAACAAATCCAGGCTTCGCCGCCGGAGGTTTTTTAATATACTTGCGTTGTATATAGTCGATCTCCACCTTCTTAGCGTTCCTGCCTTTAGAATAATAAGCGGCCAGACGTCCAGCTTCTTCAAAGGTGGAATCAGGAAGCTCTTTTCCGTCGGATTTCACAATGACATGAGAGCCGGGGATGCCTTTGGCATGAAACCACCAATCGTTGCCGGAAGCCAAGTTAAAAGTAATCTCCTCGTTCTGAAAATTATTCTTCCCGACATACATATGGAAACCGTCAGAAGACACATAATGAAAGGGTTTACTGGTAATTTTGGTCTTTTGTTTACTCTTAGAATGCTTTCTCTTGATGTAGCCATATTGGATCAGCTCTTCCTTAAGCTCCGTCAGGTCGCTTTCTGCCAAAGCGATATCGAGAGAAGCGCTAATTGACTCTAAATGATCTAGTTCTGCCTTGGTTTCAACGACCAGCTTCTGGGACGCTTCAAAGGTCCGTTTTAGTTTATTATATCGATCAAAATATCTGATCGAGTTTTCCTTCGGGGTTAATTGTGGGTCGAGGGGGATCGTTATTTCTTCATTGGTGTAGTAATTAAGGCAGGCTAAAGCTTTCGAGCCTGGCTCAAGGTCATAACCGTAAGTGTTAATTAACTCACCGTAAATCTTATATTTTTCCCGCTTTTTCGTATCCTCTATTTGCTTAAGCTGAATTTGATGCTTTTTCCTGGTGCGGTCAATGGCGGTGCCCACAATGCGCCTTAAATCCGATGATTTTTGACGGATGCGCGTAATTGTGTTCTTTTGCGCATAATAGGTTTCTAAAACTTTACAAATAGAATCAAAGGTTTTTGATTCCAAATTGCCATAGCAAGTCAAAAGCGTGCTGGAAAACTCCATCGGAATGTCATTCTTATAGACGATGTTGGGCGTAAATTGATTGTTTTTGATATCATCGATAAAACGTTCAAATGTTTTATAAAGATGAAGCTTTTCAATGTCACTTAATCCTTTCGTACTTATTGAGGAGTCGACCGATGCCCGATTGCATAGCTCTTCGGCAATCAAGGGGCTGATGCCGTTGAAGGATGTAAAAATGGCTTTACCCATGGGCAGCGGTTTGCTTAATACGGTATGGAGGAAAAACCCTTCATCAGTTTGGAGAGGATTGGTTTTATCCTGTGTGGAAGGAATGAAATATTCGCGTCCGGGCAGAACCTCCCTGACGGAACTTGTATGATGGGAAATATGCTTGATACTGTCAATGATTGTATTGTCAGGCTGCATGAAAATGATGTTGCTGTGCTTTCCCATTAGCTCAATCGTTAGAAACTTAGTACATAGATCACCTAATTCGTTTAAGTGTTCAATCTCAAATCGGATCACACGTTCCATTTCCGGTTGGCATATATTTATTATTCTCCCGCCGCTAAGGTGCTTCCTAAGAAGCATACAAAAATTTGGCGCAACCATGGGGTTGGTTTTGTTTTCACTTGTCAGATAAATTAATGGCAGTGAAGCACTGGCAGAAAGTAGAAGCTTGAAAGTTTCTCTGTTATTTTTTATTGTCAAAATGAGTTCATCAGCTTCGGGTTGATGAATCTTGTTGATTCGTCCTTCAGTTAATGCTAAGGATAATTCGTGAACTACATTTGCAATGACAAGTCCGTCAAGAGCCATAGAATGACTAACCTCCATTTTCTAATTTCTTTTAAGTATAGCTATTTTTAAGGCGCCCGTCAATAAAATTCTATTTGACTAACCCTCATGAATCCTATATAATATTTTAGATACGGTGAATTTTTATTACACCCGATATCATTGCGAAAAGCAGGTGAATTCATGTTAAGAAGTATGACGGGTTTTGGAAGGTGCGAGATAACTGATGAAAACAGAAAGATAATAGTCGAGATGAAGGCGGTGAATCACAGGTACTGTGATATTAATTTTAGGCTGCCGAAGAAGCTGGCATTTTTTGAGACGGCGATGAGAAACATCCTTGCGAAATATGTCCAGCGGGGTAAAATTGATGTTTTTATCACTTATGAAGACTATACGGAACACAATATCTGCTTAAAATATAATGAAAATTTAGCTAAAGAATATTATAAGCGATTAGACATTTTAGCTCAACAGTTTAATATAGAGAATGACATTAAAGCATCTTCATTATCCAAGTATCCGGAAGTGTTTTCACTAGAGGAGCAGACGATTGATGAAGAGGAGCTGTGGCGAATTATCGAGGCGGCATTAAGAGGGGCATGCGATCGTTTTGTAGAAGCGCGTATTGCTGAAGGTGAACGCTTAAAGGAAGATATGCTTTTGAAGCTTGATGCAATGTTGGATGTCGTTAGCTATCTTGAAGAACGCTCTCCTGAGCTTGTCTTGGAATACAAAGAAAAGCTTTATATGAAAGTTAAGGAACTGCTCGCCGGCAATACGATTGATGAGAATCGGATATTAACAGAGGTTGCTATTTTTGCCGACAAGACCTCGATTGATGAGGAGATTGTCCGCTTGAAGAGTCATATTCAGAATACGAAGAATACGCTTGTTGGTGGTGGGAGTGTCGGTCGAAAACTAGATTTTGTTGCACAGGAGATGAACAGAGAGGCGAATACGATTTTATCAAAGGCCAATGACTTAATCATCAGCAACCGTGCGATTGATTTAAAGACTGATATTGAAAAGGTTAGAGAACAGATTCAAAACATTGAATAGGAGACGATATAGGTGGGAAGTTTGATTAATATAGGTTTTGGTAATGTTGTGAACACAAGTAAGATAGTTGCCGTTATTAGCCCTGACTCTGCCCCGGTTAAGCGCATTGTGCAAAATGCGAAGGATGCCGGAAGCGCGATCGACGCTACACAGGGCAGAAGAACCCGGGCGGTTATTGTAATGGATGACAATCATATTGTGCTGTCGGCACTTCAGCCGGAGACGATTGCCGGTCGTTATCACCATAAAGATATGGTGGATAATCATCATCATAAATCGCCGAATATTATATTGCATGACTAATGGAACAAGGAAGCGAGAGGGAGATGAAAAAGCAAGGGATTTTAACAATTGTTTCAGGATTTTCAGGGACCGGAAAAGGCACATTGATGAAGCGGCTTCTTAGTAAGTATCAAGATAGTTACTGTCTATCGGTTTCTGCAACGACAAGAGAGCCAAGGAAAGGCGAGCGCGATGGAAGGGAATATTTTTTTGTTTCTATTGATTTGTTTGAGCAGATGATGGGGACTGGGCAGCTTCTGGAATATGCCAGATATTTAGACAATTATTATGGAACCCCCAAGCAATTTGTGCTTGATAAGCTCGATTCAGGTGTCAATGTACTTTTAGAAATCGAGATGCAGGGAACACTAAAAATCAAAGAGCAGTTTCCTGAGACGTTATTGATTTTTGTAATGCCGCCGTCCATTCGTATGCTAGAGCAAAGGCTGCGCCGAAGGGGAACGGAAGCTGATGAGGTTATCGATGCGAGGCTTAAGAGAGCCGGTGAAGAGATGCGATTCATCAAATGCTATGATTATATTGTCGTCAACGATGATTTAGATAGCTGTACGCAGAGAATCCATCAGATCGTAAGTAATGAATGTTACAGGGTTCATCGAAACCTGGAATTTATTAATAAAATTGAAAATGAGCTTAAAGCTTACCGGAAGGGAGAATAACTATGTTACATCCATCATATACAGATTTAATGACAGCGATTAACAGTGAAGTAGATGAGGGGGATCAGCCTATTGTAAAAAGCCGCTATTCCATTGTTATTGCCACAGCCAAGAGAGCAAGGCAGATTATCGGGGGGGCGGAACCCATGGTTAGCGGGAAGGGCAGGAAGCCGTTATCAGCAGCCATTGATGAAATCTACACTGGAAAAGTAAAAATCATCGGAGTAGGTGATGCATATATGGCAGAAGAGAGGCTTCTGGAGTTGAATAAAGAAGTATTTGATGCTTTTTTAGGAGATGATGAAGAGGTGCTTGTTGAAGAGCACGAGGATGCAACTGTTCCGGTGTCCGAAGAACTTGAAATTGAACACGAAGAATAAAAGCCCCTTAAGGGCAGCTATCAATAAGACAGTATGAACACAAAACTAAATTAGGGTAGCTGCCATACAGGGTGTAAAAAAAGAAACGGGTGTGTCGCAAAATTTAACGATACACCCGTTTCTTACTCTTTGGTGGAGAAAATACTGTCCATCAATTTATATTTATCTCATCGCCAGTTCGGGCATCATTTGAATGATTTTGCCGTCAAGAGCTTTGCCGTTTGCTTTTTTATTGCGCTTTACACCATCTGCTCCCCAAGTTCCCCACTGCTTAAAAAAGAATGCCACGTTCTGCTCGTTGGTTTGGCTCATTATAGAACGCACCCAATCAGGTTTCATAGGCCGCGCATGAACTCCACTCTCTCCACCGACGATTACCCAGTCAATGCTGGACAAGTCGAGTTCTCCCAAATCCTCAATTAGTGGCTCACATGACAAAAAACGAATTGTGGATTGTAATCCTCTAAGTGAATCTATGCGAGATTTTTCCGCAACCGACTCAACTGTTACTCCAAGCCAGACATTTTCAGGAATAACAGACCGAGAGAAATACTCTGCCATTCGAGCAGCGCGTTTAGTAAGGACTGGTCATCATATCTTCCGGGGCCAGCAAACAAATCTATATACGCCATCTTCTGAGTATTGTGTGGGTACCTCTTCTGTGTGGCAAGAATGACACTTGCCCATGCGGAGAAATATTTTGATACAATCCGTGCTTTTATAAGGGATTGTTCACGTTGCTCTTGAAAAAACCCATCATTCATAGCCCCGCTCCTTCCCTTATTATCAAGTATATTATACATTGTGCAGACTAATATCACAAGCAATTTCGCACTAAAATATTCCAAGAGGGCGTAAGCGGTTTACTGCTTACGCCCTCTTGACTGCTAAACAGCAAAGACATGAAAAACCGTCAAGGGCGGCGCAGCCGTTCATCTTGACCCTTGACGGTTTTTCGTGGATTTGCTATGCCCTCGCTTTTACTGTGTTGTTTTGGGTGCGATTTCATCAATTATGTAGCCTGTGTGCAGCGTTTAAGGGTAGGGGTGGCATTTCCCTCCTATTCAGCCTTGTAATCAAGCCTGAACTTCAAAATTGTCACTATTAACTTTGCTACAATATTATCCTCTATCTCCTGATTGCCGCAGCTCAATGTTTTAATATAAAGCATGTACAGCTTTACTAATGTTGTCATAGCTTCCGCATCGCCCACTATGACTTTTTCAATCTGCTCATAGGGCAATCGCTTATAGGTATACTTCTTCATGCTCTATCCGCTCCATTTCTTGATGTAATAATTTTAGTGACCTATTTTTGTGGTAATTGATTGTATGGCGCTGATACCCATACATCACAGCAATGTCTTTTTCTTTAAAGCCCAAAAAGAAACGCAACAAAACCACATCTCGCTTTAGTGTTGGTAGCTTCATCATAGCTAATGCCAGCCGTTCGTTTTCAATCGTGATGACTTGTCCTTTGATATAGAAATGGCTTTCAAGCTTAAAGTTAGGTTGAATGATGAAGTAATCGTCCAGACCGCTTGTTTCAAACGATGTTTCTTCTAAAAGATAATTGAGCGATATTTCGCGCTGTTGCCTCCACTTAATTGCTTTGTTGCAAGTGTGAGCTTCAAAGCGCATAACTTTCTTGCAAAAGGCATCAAACGAGTATACAATATGCAGCTTGTATTCAGGGGATAACATCATATTTCACCCCCTTTCCTTCCAGACAGGGGGCTATTGCAAAAACCGCTTACATGGCTTCTTTTGCTGCACAGGCGGTTAACAATAAGAAACAAGGGCATGGCAATACCCTTCTTGTACCGCCGTGTCCTTGAAAAAGGGCGACTTTAATACACCCTCCGTAATCTAATTTCAAAAAAGGAAAACGACGGCTTTGACTTCAATTTCAAAACTGCCGTTTTTTGTTTATGCGCCTACCAAAAGATTGAGCCGATAACTGTGATTTCACTCACAATTATCGGCTCTGCGTCTTAGCGTCTGGCTCTTTGATAACTGACATATTCAGTTGTCGTACTGCGATGATTGTTTCCTGTTTGCACTTTGGGCAAAACAAGGGGAAGTTTTCAAGTACCGTATCTTCTCGCATTTGTAGCCGTGTTTTATTTTTACAAACGGGGCAAAGTAACCATTCCGTTTTCAATAACATATCACCCCACAATTTTTGCAACACTTCTTATGGCTGAGCAGATTATTCCTGCACTTTAACTCCAGTCAAATTTCCACTTGCGTCATAGACGGTACGAACCGTTATGTCGCCTCCGTCAACAGATTGAAGCATAAATACGCCGCCATTGTTCTCTTCATCAATAAATGTTTTTACTAATTGACCTTTATAATATACGTTTCCTATTCCGTCCGTAGTAGAAGCAACGAACTCAATACCGTAATCTTTGTAGTCAGAGAAAATCTCCTCAAATGTTCTTCCTCCGGCGCTTGATGTGCTGCCTATCGCCGTTGTTTGTGGTGCACCTCCATTTCCTTTAAGAAAATTTACATCCCTTGCGTCAAACTCCTGTTGACTATATGCCACAATAGCGGTTAATTCACCAAACTGGTCTATGCTTCCATCCCTATTGTCAATAATGCTACGGATGGTGTGGACATCTACCATTCCATCTTCATTGAGATAATCGTAACGTGTGGCACTCATGCCGGGTTCAATCTCATATCCATCCCAGAAGTAACGCACTAACTGGCCATTAAAAAGCATTTCGTTGTTTGCATTATAAGAAACACCAAACTTCTCATATCCGGGAAGAGGCTCCCATTGTATTGCGACAGGCGCTTGATTTCCGTCTGATATTGCCGTATTTGTGACCTCTGAAATAAAATTTGAAGAAGCTGAACGCCTTTCTTCTGTTCGCCTATTATATTCTGCTTGTGACGATACATTGAATCCCACAGGACTATTGTTTTCGTATACAACTGTCAAGTCTATCGCGCCAGAGACGTTTCTACCGGCAAAACCATCAGGACCCATGGATTCCGCTATAATAGTCCCCATCACATCATCTCTTATTTCGCGCACAGGATGTTCCTCATACATCATTAGACCGGTGGCCTTGTCAACGCTGACGCCAAGATGTTCATACGGCTTGATGGCCTCTTGCAACGAATCCGAAACAAGATGTATATAATCCAAATCAGCAGCAGTATCAGTCGGAAGATAACCACTTGTTTGCGGCGAGGCAGTCGCGGCATTTGTGGCGAAAGCAAAGCCCGTTCCAACAGTGAGGATTAATGCTGCACAAACGATAACAAGGCCAGTTCTCTTTTTTCCCATATCCATGATTGAAAAAATCCTTTTCTTCATCCCTTTTTTACCTCCGTAAAAGTTAGTTGATAAAGCTGTTTTCATCTTTGATTGATACTTCACCACTCCTATTATTGTTTCGCTGTAATGTTGACGCATGTCAACGCTTGTGTTTTTCACAGTTTCTGCGTCGCAGGATATTTCACATAGTATGTCTATTGCTTTCGCCATCAGGTAAATAATGGGATTAAACCAGTGTATAGCGGTTGCAATCAACACTAAAACCTTGTAGCATAAATCTTTCCGCTTCAAATGGACAAGTTCATGTTTGAGGATAAAATGAAGTTCGTCTTTGTCAAGATTCGTATGCGGTAATAAAATACAAGGCTTTATAAAACCTATCATCATGGGACTGCCTATGCAGGGGCACAAGTGCAAGCTGATCTGCTTGGCCATTCCCATTTCAATTTGTAGACTTTGCAGTATTAAGAAGAATTGGCCATCCGTAATGCTATTGCTCCAACGTCTTACCATTTTTATAAAGCAATAGTGCTTGATTACATGGTAAGCAAGAAAAGTCACTATTCCAATAATCCACACAATGACCGCTATCTGCCACCAAGAAATACTTTGTGTTGTAGGCAGGAGCATCGTATTTTCAACAGGCACGGGCATAGTTAACGGCGCTCCATTACCTATTTGAACAATCGGCAAGGTTGTTTCGCTCGGTACGGTTACTTTGACAAGAGGGTTATTGAAGTGTGGACGGAAAGGGATTATCAGTCCGACTACTGCAA